>OGNV01000003.1_pt1 | contig 285098 bp, 264 predicted proteins | sample 1573561 | NCBI WGS metagenome assembly OGNV01 (sample SAMEA2581892, study PRJEB24529) | metagenome | biome: Human gut stool | place: China | collected 2011
TATATTTCTATAAGTTTGCCATATTTACTTTTTTAATATATATTAATTTATATCATTTGTAAACTGCTATTATTGAGATTGATTTGTATCTCTGCTGAATTTATCTTATTTCTTGCTAAAAGCCTACTCAACCGCCTGAATTTCCTGCCTGCGTAGGTCTTTTCCAAACTTCACATATTCTGGCACAGTTCTCAGCCTATCCCAGCCCAGCTCTCCACATATCATTATACAGCTTTAAGCCCCCAAAGTACTCTCCAGCTTGAAACCCATCCTACAATATCTCTGCAAGCTCTGCAAAGCTCTCTATCTTAGCAACATAGCTGTCTTTGGATACGTCTCCAAATCCATACTCAGCATATATAAAATCTATGCCAGCATCTTTGGCAGACTTTGCATCCCCTGCAGTATCACCGACATACACAGGGTTCTTTAAGTTGTTTCTTTCTATAAGTATCTTATTAGACTCACTCTTTGGCAGAAATGTCCTTCCCCAACATTCAGTATCTTTGAAGAAATCGGACATAAGGTGTGCTGTAAGAAAACTTTCAATATAACCATCCTGACAATTGCTCACAATATACAATGGATATTTCTTGCTTAGTGTATAAAGAGTTTCTGCAAGCTGTGGATAAAGAATTCCACCTCTTTCTGCAAGATATCCATTCTCAAATGTACACAGCTCGTCCATAAGTGCATTTCTTACCTGCTCTTGTTCTTGTGGAAACAGCTTTGCAGCTATGTCGTACATCGGAAGTCCCATACAGTCGTTAAGGTCTGTCTCGACAATTGGTGTTCTGTGAATCTCTTCATGACGAGAAAGTATTATATTCCACGCCTCACATATTGGCTTTCTTGTGTCCCACATAGTACCGTCAAGGTCAAATATTATTCCATCATAAAATTTATTAAGCATTGTCAGCCTCCAGATCTTTATCTAATTCATCAAGCAATGTCTTTAACTGTGTTTCCTGTGTTATATCATAAACAATTGAAAAGCAGTCTCTAGCCAGCTTATAATCTTTATCATTCATCATAAGCTCACCGACTCTGTATATAATTCCTATTGTCTTAGAGTCAGGTCCTGGTTCCACCTCATTCTCATCAAGTATTTCCTGCATCTGTTTAACAGAATATTCCGGTGTCTTGTCATTTAATGCCTGCTCAAGATACTTAAGTTCATTATCAGCATTATCTGTCTTATAATATATATTGCTGTATGTGTAGCACACTCTTGCCGCCTCAGTATTATACCTGGCAACATAATAAAATCCCATATTTCTGTAATATCTTGCCATCGTTGCGCGGCTGCAGCAAAATCTGTATGCCTGCTTTGTAACATCAAGATATCTCGACAGCATATTAAGATTCTTATAACATTCTGCAAGACCAAGATATGAATCAAGGTCAACAGGATTCCAGCATATAGCCTTCTTAAATGCATCCTCAGCTCTGCGAAACTTCGATAACTTCAGGCACAGACTGCCATAAGTCCTGTAGTACTCTCCAACCGGCAGCTCTGTACACAGCACATCCGTTTCTGGTTCAAAATAACATGCGTACACATAATATTCCATAACATGATTAAGGCTTATATATATTGGTCTGCCGTCCATGTCCGATTTTTTCACAAATGTATCATCCATAGTTCCGGCTTTACGCTCGTCCGTACACTCTTCTATTCTTTCAAGTATTGCAGATAATATATCTGCCGCTTTGTCATAATCACCTGAATTAAATATCTTCTCGTAATCTGCAAATCTGTCTTTGACATCTGCAAGCTTCTTTATGTCCATTACCTCTCCTTTTTAGCAGGAATTTCATATGTTCCTGTGAGTATTGCAACGCTCCGTGGCTCAACACATACACTTCTGTTATTATCTTCAATCACAGCACCTGATACATTAGAACTCATATCAACCTTCCATGTACCATTAATCTTAGGAAGTGCAAAGCTGTGATTCTCCCAGTGCATATTATATGCAGCATATATCAGACTGTGGTCTTCTTCATCCCCATATACGCATGAATACATAATTCCTAAATGTCTGTCATATGTATTCATCTGTGCATACCACGCATTAGTTCCATGATATGATATATCAGGGTAGCCACATGATATCCTGTCACTTAAAGTAAGCGACTGCGGCATATGAAGTATCTTATTATTCTGTCTGAATTGTATAAGAGCCTTTGTCCATTCAAGAATTTCTTTTCCCTCTTTAGTTTCCTTCCAGTTAACCCATGAAAGTTCACTGTCAACACAATACGGATTATTGTTACCGTTCTGTGAATTGCCAAACTCGTCTCCGGCAAGTATAAGCGGAGTACCTGCCGACAAGAAAACAAATGCCAGTGCATTTTTAATCTGACGCATTCTTAGTTCTTTAATCTTTCTCTTTCTTGTCGAACCTTCCTCGCCACAGTTCCAGCTGAAATTAAAATCCTCGCCATCCCTGTTATTCTCGCCATTAAGCTCATTATGCTTTCTGTCATAGCTTACAAGGTCATTAAGAGTAAATCCATTGTTGTTGGCAATATAATTAATACTTGCACTGTTTGCTTCATTCTTTCTTGATATAGCCGCAAATTCTCCAAGCATATTCTCATCGCCTTTTAACAGTCGGCGTGCAATATTCTGGAAATCATTATTATAATTAGCCATATGCTTCTTCGTTCCGGTTTTACCATTCCAGTATACAGTTATAATCTTGGTATCCGCTAAAAGTGCGTCCTGTGAAAGGGCTTTAAGAGCAGACTCATCACAATATACATGTACACCATCAATATGATATTCTGTAACCCAGTGTCTTACACACTGCAGGATAAAGCCTGTACTTTCGTCAGTAAAAAACATTTCCATAACTACTTCAATGCCATTTCTGTGCAGTTGTTTAACCATATTCTTAAATTCAACTGTATAATCCCTAAACACCCCCGGATGCTTTGAAGCAATTGAAGAATACGATGCCTTTGGTGCGAAATAAAATCCTCCCGTATATCCCCAGTAATTAATTCTCTGCTCATTCTTATCCACACTGTAATGTGTTCCGGCTCCGTATTTTGACATTATAGTATCAGTCAACTGTGGAAATCGTCCTATTTCATCGAATTCATATGCCGGCTGCAGTTCAATAGTAGTAACTCCAAGTTCCTTAAGATATGGAATCTTGTTCACTATTCCTGCAAATGTGCCTTTATCCCTGACCTTTGATGTCCTGCTCTTAGTAAATCCCCTGACATTCATTTTGTAAAAAATGCAGTCACTGTAATCCAGATTAAGCGGCCTGTCATCTTCCCAGTCATAATCTGCCACATCAATCGCTGCCAGATACACATCTTCCTCGTCCGTCTGTCCAAATCTTCCACAATTCGTTATCGCCTTTGCATATGGGTCAAGATACATTAAGCCATCTATCTCATAGCAGTAGAAACATGTATCCAGTCTCCTGCCAGACACATGAACTGAAAATATATTTCCACATTTCATTGACGAATCCAGTTCTATCCGTTCTTTTGGCTTCATATGTGCATCAAAAATCAGCAGAGCTGCACTGTCACATTCTGCCTCGTATGTAAAATTATATCCGTCCTTATATCTGCTGCATCCCATAAGCATGGGATTTCCTTTACTAATAAGCATATTAATCTCCACTCTATTTTTTATACAAGCCCCTCATAGTATTCTTATCCAGCTTATAGAATCTCATTATAAATATTGTCACAATCCAGCCTATTATCGGAATTATGCAATAGAAAAATATTGTCAGAAACTTAAGCTGTGGTGTCAGTTGGTCCTCCACCTGCGGAAAAACTTTAGAATACCCTGCTATCGCAAGTGCTATTCCTACAAATCCTGTTCCAAGTGCTGAAAATGATTTGTCAATAAATGAAAACAGTGCTCCCATTATTCCCGGCACAAAATGTCCGCTCAGTGTATATTCGTAATCAGTACAATCGGCAATCATAGGAACAACTATATTATTAGATATTGATTTTACTCCGTTAAGCAGCGTAAACACTAACAAAAACGCTACCGTTATAAAGTTAATATGTCTTAATGATACATTTGTAAGGTCTGAAAATATCATCATAAACATAAGTATCGTCTGAAAAATAATAGCAAGATACGTCGACCTTACTAATGTCTTCTTCTGCCCGCATCGCTTGGCATGCTCTATCCCAAGATATATTATTCCTAAGTTGGGAATACCAACAATTATTCCAATTATACCAGCCAGCGGATAATTCTGCATCAGTATTCCATAAAGCATTACAAGAACTGTTGAATTACCATATACCATCTGTGCGAATTTGTTAGATGCCGCCGCAATAACAAGCATTCTGATTGGCTTGTTGTGTTTAATTATAGCCGCATAATCCCTGAAATGTATCTGCTGCTTCTTATCCTCATCAAGCTTGAAGTACTTTACATTATCCTTACTCCATATTCCCACAACAGCCAGTGCTGAGCATATTCCGGCTACAATAACCACTGTGATTACGAACTCTGAGAAAAGTGCCTGTGACTGGAATGTCTTGTATTTCTCAATCAGATACACTGACACATAGAAAGCAACCAGACCATGTGCGAACATTATAAATGTTGAATCAAAAAAAGTTATCATTGGCCTCTGCTTCATGTCATTAGTAATTACCGATTGTCCAGACTTTACAACTGCTGTCTGAAATGTGTATCCTATTATATATACTGAATATACAATTATAAAATACAATGGTCTTAAAATAACTGGAACAAGGCTTGTAGTAAAGAACAGTACAAGACTGCTGATTGCCATTAGTAAGTATCCTATAACAATATAAGGCCTGAATTTACCATATTTTCCATTAGTCTTATCTATAAAATACCCTATTACCGGATCTGTTACCCCATCAAATATTCTCATTCCCGTAAGAATAACTGAAATAAGCACAACTGAAAGACCTGCTATTCCATTAGCATAATATGAGACATATCCCATCATCGCAAGAAACAGATTAGTTGATGTATTATTAAGAGAAAACAAGCCAATCTGCCATATTCTGGCTCTGTTCTGCTCTATATGCCCATGCTTATTCTCCATATATTAATCCTGCCAATACATTTGTAATAATCTCTGTTACGATTATATAATCATATGCCCTCATAGTCAAATTCAGGTATGAAGCTTTCCTCTGCAACATCACCTTCCTGAATAAATCCATTATTAATCCCACAGTCTATTGCATAATCTACCACAGAATTATATTCTTTTCTTGTCACTTTACGCGACAGGAGTGGATGTTTTTTTAGTCTGTCAAATGGCGTGTACTGGCTCATTATGCTTATGTATATATCATCTCCATATGTATCAATAAGATACTTTATAACCGCTTTGGAATCCTTAGTTGTTCCCGGAAGTACAAGATGTCTTACAATTACGCCTTTTTTCATAATCCCGGCTTCAACTCTTCCGCTCTTCACGAGTTCATCATCTTCTATGAAGAATTCCGGCTTTCGGGTCTGTCTGACCATCTCATGTATTGCAGCTTTAGCCACATCAGCATAATCTGGTGCTTTCGAGTACTCTGCCGAAAGCCTGCTGTCTATGTATTTCATGTCTGGAAGATACACATCCACAAGCCCGTCAAGCATATTAAGCGTGCTGACATTCTCGTATGCACTTGAATTGTACACAACTGGTATGACAAGCCCCTTATTCTTTGCCTTGACAAGTGCCTCTGCTACTTGTGGCACAAAATGTGTTGCAGTTACGAGATTGATATTGTTGGCACATTTGTCCTGAAGTTCAAGAAAAATGTCTGAAAGCCTCTCCACTGTTATCTTCTTTCCAACCTGTGCCGCAGCAATCTGAGAATTCTGACAGAATATGCACCTTAATGTACACCCTGAAAAGAACACTGCCCCACTTCCATGTTCACCTGATATGCATGGTTCTTCCCACATATGTAGAGCGGCTCTTGCCGCATATATATCATTAGTCATTCCGCAAAAGCCTTTGTTAACACTCCTGTCGACATTGCAGGCTCTTGGGCATATATTACATTTCATAATTTCCCCTTATTGCGTTATTGTTTATCAATCAACGAGTCCAGCTTTGCAAGTGCATCGCTGATTCCTCCTACTTCACATATTAAACCTTCTTCAACAGCCTGTCTACCCACCAGCACTGTTCCTAAGTCTTTAGAGAGCTGTGTGGTGTCAACCATCATTTCCTCTACTCTTTCTTTGCTTACACTGCTGTGAGCCGCAATAAATGATGTTATCCTGTCAGATATCCGTTCAAAATAATCATATGTCTGCTGAACTCCGATAAGTGTTCCGTTCATCCTCACAGGATGTATTATCATGGTAGCTGTAGGCACAATAAATGAATAATCTGTACTCACAGCAAGCGGCACACCTATACTATGTGAATCGCCTATGATTAGTGAAACTGTTGGCTTTTTCATTGAAGCAATCATCTCTGCCAGTGCCAGTCCCGCACTGACATCCCCACCAACTGTATTCATAATAAAAAGTACACCTTTAATATCTTTATCCATCTCAATCTCCGCCAGCTTAGGAAGCATATGTTCATACTTGGTTGCTTTGCTTGTTGCAGGAAGATTATCGTGTCCTTCTATCTCTCCAATAATTGTTATCACCTGAAGAGCATTTTTCGTGACAGCACCATCTTTATAATCATTATCTGTTTTTTCTTCTTCAGATTTGCCCATGTCCGCCTCCTGATAATATTATTCTCTATTATGGTTGGCGGCTGGACGAAATAATATTCACATATTTTTATATTATTTTTATATTTAAAGTATTTATATTTCTTTTCATATATGTTATTCTTTTAATATAAAATAATCACAAAAGGAGATATTTTATACTTATGAGGCAACAGATAGGCAGTTTTTCATCTCATATAATCAACAATGAATATGTTAAAGTTGCTGTAAGAATATCTTCCAGTGGAATATTTTATGCAAGATACTTGTATGTACTAAATTCCAACAGAGTTAAAAACTTTATTAATAAGGGGACTCTTATAAAGGCTTGACTTTTTCTTTTACTAATGTATACTTAAAAAAATAAAACATAGACTATATTAAATGAAATCTGAGGACGGAACGGGCAGCCGTCACCCTTGTTGGAGATGTGGGAATGTCACCCCACCTATTTCATTTATTAGTAAGATGGTAACTCCGGTTACCATCTTTTTTTTGACTACCATTGACTACCAAAACTTTAGTGAATTTTAGCATATCACGAAAATCTAAAAAGTCCGTGAAGCCAGTATTTATCTAGCTTCACGGACTTTTTAATTCAAGCCACCTGCCGGAATCGAACCGGCGACCTTTTCATTACGAGTGAAACGCTCTACCGACTGAGCCAAGGTGGCATTATAACCGCCATAATGCGGAAACTGTATTACATTATATATATTATTTGTTTTTTTGTAAAGCCGTTATTTCACTAACACCAAGGCAGACCCTCGAATATTCTATATTAGAATATTCAATGAAAGGGGCTATGTAAATGAAGAAAATCATCAGAATATATATTGCAATTATTGCATCTGTATGCCTGTTCATGTCATTACCGGCTGATATATATGCCGTTGTTATAGATGTGAGCAGCTATAATGGATTCATACAGTGGGATAATATGAAGAACTATATTGAAGGTACAATTATCCGTATAGGATATGGCAATGATATCCAATCACAGGATGATGCTGCTGCCATAAGAAATATGGATGAATGTGAAAGGCTTGGAATTCCTTACGGCGTCTATCTATACAGTTATGCATTAGATTATTACGATGCAGCAAGCGAAACTGCCCATGCTCTAAGACTTCTTAAAGGAAGGTCTCCCGAACTTGGTGTGTGGTTTGATATGGAAGATGCTGATGGATATAAAGCAAGAAACGGTCTGGATGTATACTCCGAAGGCGAACTGCTGTCTGATTTCTGCGAAATGTTTGTTAATACTATGCGTGTCAGCGGATATAAAACCGGTGTCTATGCCAATTACAACTATTTTACAAATGTGCTTAACCTTGACAGACTGAAATCAATCCCAGAGATGAATATCTGGCTTGCGCACTGGGGAATTGATTCTCCAAGCCTTGACTGTACCATGTGGCAGTTTGGTGCAGTAGAAATTGAAGATGAAGAATATGACGGCAATATATATTACTCAGATTATTCTGTAAAAAATGATGACAATACTGGTGAAACTATCCGTACCGATGATAGTTCATCCAATAGTATAAATGTTTACTATCAGACAAAACTTGCAGCGGGTCGCTGGCTTCCTGTTGTTAAGAATAATGAAGATTATGCCGGAATACGTGGTCAGAATATCACTGGTCTTGCTGTCACAACAGATACCGGCTATATAAAATACAGAGTCCATGTGGACAGTGGCTGGCTGGATTTCATAGACAGCCGCAACACTGATATTAACGATTATTATAACGGATATGCCGGCAATGACACACCTGTTGATGCTGTTGAGATATATTATTACACACCTGATGACATCATTAAAACATCTGGATACCATTACGCATTCTACAGGGTAAGTCCTGTGAACGGTAACTACTATAGTTATCAGAAAGATAATAATAAAGATAACGGAATGGATGGCTATGCCGGCATTTGGGGACATTTCATAGACAGATTACAGATTGATATAAGATAATATATTCAATAATAAAACTGCCGGAAAGAATCACCTTCATCCGGCAGTTAATATACTAAAATAAACACTATTTAATTCCTGCTTCTTTTAAGAATCTTGCCTTAATCTCATGTTCAAGCCTTACAATATCAGCATCCCCAACTTTAGACCCGGTTTCTTTTCCATATGGTACATAACCCCCCGCCATATTATCATGGCCTCCTCCCGTACCTATTCCTCTAAGGGCATTGACTGCCAGAACTCCTGACAGATATTTTCCACCACTTCTTATTGACAGTTTAATTCCATCCTTCTTTGGTGAATATACAATTGACAGATTAATTCCATCAAGCGTGAGTGTAAAATCACATATAGCGGCTATAAGTGATTCTTTACATTCATATCCGGCACATGCAAAGCATACATCTTCCCTTATATCAATAGTACTCAGTGCATCTTTATATGCCTTAATATCATCAAAATGCAGTACACTACTGTCAAGGTTTGTAAGTATATCCCTGTCTGCCATCATAAAAAGCTTATAAAACATATCAAGATCAAGCTGTGAAACACCTCTGCGCATATCAGCTGTGTCCATCTTGATTCCATATAACAGTGCTGTTGCCACATCAGCTGGCATATCAATATCATTGTCAAAATAATAAGATGCTATAATCGAAGCACATGCACCAACATCTGGTCTTATGTCGCAAAACCTATAATCAATATGCTCATATACGGGATGGTGGTCAATACATATTATTTCCTGTCCATTCATATCTATAATATTAGAATTACCCTTCTGGGCATCAACAAGAATAATCTCATCTTCTTTGTTAAATTCTTCAAAACTTATATATTCCTTAACATTAATATTAAGAAGCCTTACCATCTTGGCTGTCACAGTTCTGTCGATGCTTCCCTTATAGCATATTTCTGCATCTATCCCCTTTGCCTTCAAAAGCTCTGATAATCCATATGCACATGCAATTGCATCAGGATCCGGAAAATTATGTGTCTGTATAAAAACTCTTTCTGTGCTTATACTGGCTATTACTTCCTCTAAACAGTTCATAAAGTACCCCTCATATGACTTTAATATTTTTATTATATTCTTTATATGAGTTTTATTCAATCTTGATTATCACTTTTTCTGATATTTTTCATAAATTATATTAACCATAGTATGGGAGTAATCTATTGGAATCAATTCTATCTCTGGATCACATATATTATTCTTATCATGATAAAAATGGAGAGACCCCGGTAATCAATGACCTTTCTTTCGAAATAAAGCCCGGTAGTTTCACATCAATTGTCGGTCCATCCGGTTGTGGCAAATCCACACTGCTCTCTCTTCTATGCGATCTTATAAAGCCTGAAGCAGGAACCATATATATAAGACCGCCAGAGAATAATACAGACTCCCGGATGGGATATATGCTGCAGAAAGATAATCTGTTTGAATGGCGCAGTATATATAAAAATGTTATGTTAGGTCTTGAAATAAATAACAAAAAAACTCCTGAAAACATTGCCTATGTTAATCATCTCTTAGAGCAATACGACCTTGCAGAATTCAAATCAGCGAGGCCATCCCAGTTATCCGGAGGTATGAGACAGCGTGCAGCACTTATACGCACACTTGCTCTGAAACCGGATATTTTACTTTTAGACGAACCATTTTCTGCCCTTGATTATCAGACAAGACTCGAAGTAAGGGAAGATATATGTAATATATTAAGAAGTGAGAAAAAAACAGTAATATTAGTAACGCACGATATATCTGAAGCAATTGCAATGACTGACCGTGTTCTTATCCTCACAAACAGACCTGCCAGTCTTTTAAAAACAGTTGATATCAAATCACGTGACACTCTTTCAACCCAGAAATATTTTGATGAAATAAGGGAGGTGTTAAAATGAATATGAGTCCTTTACAACGCAAATTCGTAATTAAGCTGCGCATATATTCCATATCAGTAACACTCTCCCGCCTGATATTATTCTTAGGTTTTATCGGTATATGGGAATTTACTGCTGACAAAGGTATTATCAATGCATTTATATTCAGTTCACCGGTAAGACTGTACCAGACATTTATGGACCTCGCCAAAGACGGAGTAATATTCATGCATATATGGGTAACTCTCTATGAAACCATAGTCGCATTTGCAATAATTACAGTTGTCGGCATTATATTTGCAATACTGTTATGGTGCTTCAAAGGACTGTCGGACTGTCTTGAGCCTTTCATGGTAGTATTAAACAGCCTTCCTAAGTCAGCTCTGGCACCGATGCTTATAGTATGGCTTGGCACTAATACCAAGGCAATTATTATAACAGCTGTATCCGTAGCAATATTCGGCATGATAATTAATCTGTACACAGGTTTTCTTGGCATTGACAAAGAAAAAATCACTCTGATACGGACTCTTGGTGGTAACAAATGGCATATTCTGTGTAAACTTATCATCCCCGGCTCCAAGAAAATCATTATAAGTAACATGAAGGTAAATATAGGTCTGTGTCTTGTAGGTGTAATTATAGGCGAATTCTTAGCTGCTAAAAAAGGACTTGGATACCTCATAATATACGGAAGCCAGGTATTTAAGATGAGTTATGTTGTACTTGGCATTGTCATTTTGTGCATTATATCAACAATTCTCTTTGCTCTTATAAATATAATTCAAAAGCTGTTTCTAAAAGACTGATTTTATATTATAATTAATATACATTTCGCAAAACATGGAGGCTAAAATCCTCTGCTCCTGCATGGGCAGTCGCATTTTGCTTCGCAAAACAAGGAGGATTTATGCTCTCTCTTACAATTAAGGATTTAAAGCAATTTATGAATAAACTTCTGATAAGCGATACATTTGATGGTATGTGTCTTTCAGAAGCCTATATATGCACAGGCTGCAGTTATACAATAGATGGAAAGCTCAACACTGACTTTTATAATGAAGATGAGCTTAATTCCATGCCTTCTGCAAGATATACATCATGGATGAACATTAAGCCTTTCGCATTCAGCATAATTAAGGGCAGGAAAGTTCCTGAACTTTTAAAGATAACATTTGTACTGCCTGAAGCAGTTGTTGCAAAGCTGATACTTGATACTGACCTTAACTTTGACCCCGACTGTGTCAACGGGTTATTTCTTAATGTACGCTATCAGGATGGTTCAGTAACCATGACAACAGCATCTTCGCTTAGTACTTTCACTCTCGACCGTTCACTTGATGAAGCATTTGAACGATATATTATTAACTTCCTGTCAGATGCTGATATTTCCTATCAGGAATAATTTAGAATTATTTAATAAATGTTGCAAAACCGCCTGTTTACACGCACAGGCGGTTTTTTGTTAGCACTCTTGTTTAAGGAGTGCTAGTTTTTGCTTGACTTATGTTTCTGAGTGTATTAAATTAACATTTAGTTTAATACTATACAGATTGGAGAGTGAAATATTATGTCAAAAGAACATGGTAATTTATCTATTAACAGTCAGAATATTTTCCCTATCATCAAAAAATGGATGTATTCTGACCATGATATCTTCTATAGAGAGTTAGTTTCTAATGCATGTGATGCTATCACTAAGCTCAAGAAGCTTTCAATGATTGGGGAGTATGAAGCTCCTGATGATATTGAATATAAGGTTGAAATTAAGCTTTCTGCAAAAGATAAGACAATCAAGATCATTGATAACGGTATCGGTATGACTAAGGAAGAGGTTGATGAGTATATCAACCAGATTGCTTTTTCAGGTGCTGAAGCATTCCTTGAGAAGTATAAGGATAAGGCTAACGATGACCAGATTATCGGACATTTTGGTTTAGGTTTCTACTCAGCATTTATGGTTGCTGACCAGGTTACTATTGATACTCTTTCATTTAAGGACGGAGCAGAATCAGTTCACTGGTCATGTGACGGAGGAACTGAATATGATATAAGTGAGGGAACCAAAACAACTCCTGGTACTGAGATTACTCTTTACCTCAATGAGGACAGCTATGAATTTGCCAACGAATATAAAGCTAAAGAAGTTCTTGATAAGTACTGCTCTTTCATGCCGGTTCCAATCTTTGTAACTAACGAAGATGCGGGTGAGCAGACTGAGGAGATTCCTGAGGAAGAAGTTACAGAAAAAGATACAGTTCTTGATACATTTATAAAGGACGCTGTTACAGAAGAGGTTGAGAAAGAAGATGGAACTAAGGAAACTGTTGAGAAAGTTCCAGCCAAAAAGATGGCTAAGATTGTAAAAAGACCAGTTGCAATCAACGATATCCATCCACTCTGGACAAAGCATCCTAATGAATGTTCAGATGAAGATTACAAGGAATTCTACCGCAAGGTATTCCACGATTATAAAGAACCATTATTCTGGATTCACCTTAACATGGATTATCCATTCAATCTTAAGGGTATTCTCTACTTCCCTAAGATTAATACAGAGTATGAATCTATTGAAGGTACTATAAAGCTTTATAACAATCAGGTATTCGTAGCAGATAACATCAAAGAAGTTATTCCAGAATTTTTACTTCTTCTTAAAGGTGTTATTGACTGCCCAGACCTTCCACTTAATGTATCACGTTCAGCACTTCAGAACGATGGATTTGTTAAGAAGATATCTGATTACATCACTAAAAAGGTTGCCGACAAGCTTTCAGGAATGTGTAAAACAGATAAAGAAAACTATGAAAAATACTGGGATGACATCAACCCATTTATTAAATTCGGCTGCTTAAAGGATGAAAAATTTGCTGAGAAGATGAATGATTACATCATATTCAAGAATCTTGACGGCAAATATTTAACACTTAAGGAATGTCTCGAAGAGAATAAAGAGAAACACGAAAACACAGTATTCTATGTAACAGATGAAATTGAACAGAGTCAGTATATCAACATGTTTAAGAACGAAGGAATTGATGCTGTAATTCTTACTCATAACATTGACCAGCCATTCATCACCAACATGGAATCTAAGAATGAGAATCTCAAGTTCAAGCGTATCGATGCAGATCTTTCAGACAGCTTTAAGGAAGAGACTTCTAAAGACGAGTTGAAGGACATGACTGAAAAGCTCTCTAAGACTTTCAAGGATGCTCTTGGCAAAGAGAATTTAACTGTTAACGTTGAGAAATTAAAGGATGCATCTATATCTTCAATGATTACTCTTTCAGAAGAAAGCAGACGTATGCAGGATATGATGAAGATGTACGGTATGGCAGGCATGGATCCTAATATGTTTGGTGCCGAAGGTCAGACTCTTGTACTTAATGCTAACAATGACCTTGTTAAATATGTTGCAGAACATGCAGACGGTGAAAATACTAAGATTATATGCGAACAGCTCTATGACCTTGCTATGCTTAGTCATGCACCACTCTCTCCTGAACAGATGACTGGATTTATTGCAAGAAGCAATAAAATCATGGAATTACTTGCAAAATAATGCCATTTAAACTATCATTGTCTTATATAACAATAAGGAAATATATAACATGACTAATTTTAACTATGACAATTATGACGATGATACTAAAGCAAAATACGATGATGGTATCGAATTTTTAGATGATGATTTTTCTTTTGATGAAGAAGATGATGATGATAACGTTTATGATATTCCACGTTACAGCGATGAGCCTGTTGCTCCACATCATCATAAAGAAAAACAGGAAACTATTGGACAGGAAATATTAAGTTATATCAAAATCCTTGCCGTTGCTGTTATTGTAGCATTTCTTTTTACCAGATTTATAATTGTAAACGCTCAGGTTCCATCTGGTTCAATGGAAAACACCATTCTTACCGGAGACAGACTAATAGGTTTCAGACTTGCTTATCTGTTTCATGAACCAGAACGTGGTGATATTGTAATCTTCAAATATCCTGATGATGAATCACAGAATTTTGTAAAAAGAGTTATCGGTATTCCTGGTGATGTCATTCAGATTTCCAACGGACATGTATATGTCAATGGTGAACAGCTTGAAGAGAATTATCTTCGGGAGCCAATGAACAATGATGGTGAAGAGTTAACCTATGTTGTACCTGCTGATTCATATTTTATGCTTGGAGATAACAGAAACAATTCTAAAGATTCCAGATACTGGACCAACACATTTGTATCAAAGGATAAGATTATTGCTAAGGTTTCTTTCAGATATTTCAATGTCAGAACGAAGCGTTTTACATTTTCTTTCATTAAATAGCCCTCTGAATAAAGAATAATATTAAGGGTACAATAATATGGCCGCTATGTTTCAAAAACAATAGCGGTCATATTTGTTTTTTGAAAGGAGAAATATTATGGGTAATCTTAACTGTAATGCTGCATCTTGCATGCATAACTGTGACAACCAGTGCTGTCTTAATTCAATCTGTGTAGAAGGAAGCTTGGCATGCCAATGTGGTGAAACATGCTGCAGTGACTATGAACATCAGAAACCAGGTGCAACTAATATGTGCCATCTTCCTAAAGATTCTTTATCCATCTCATGTGAAGCAACCAACTGCATATATAACACTAATAAAAAATGTGATGCTGACCATGTAGACATATCAGGTATAAAGGCTGTAACAGAGGACGATACAGTCTGTACAACATTCCAGGCAAGAGGATAAGTCTAGAACTATTCTCATCGCTACTCGCGCGAGTAGCGCATATGCCAGACTAAAGTCTGGCATTGTCGCGGTGCTCCTCGAATATCCGCCCAATTTATAATTCATGCAAGCATGATTATAAATTCTGCAGCTATTCTCATCGCTACTCGCGCAAAAAGGGCTGTCATGCATATGCATGACAGCCCTTAATAATACATAATAATTATGCTCTTGATGTATACTCACCTGTACGAGTATCAATCTTAATCTTATCGCCCTGATTAACGAATAATGGAACCATAATCTTAGCTCCTGTCTCTACGATAGCTGGCTTAGTAGCACCTGTTGCTGTGTTACCCTTGATACCAGGCTCTGTATCTGTTACTTCAAGCTCAACTGAAATAGGTGGCTCAATAGCAAATACATTACCATCATGTGAACAAAGCTTAACCATCTCATTCTCTTTAACGAACTTAAGAGAATCACCAACCTGATCAGCACTTAATGCGATCTGGTCATATGTCTCTGTATTCATAAAGTTGTAAAGATCTCCATCAGCATATAAATACTGATATTCTGATCTGTCGATGTGTGCAAGATCAAACTTCTCAGTTGGTCTGAAAGAATTCTCTATAACACCACCAGAAATAATATTCTTTAACTTAGCTCTAACGAAAGGTGATCCCTTACCAGGCTTAACATGCTGGAATTCGATTACCTGCCAAATTCCGTTCTCATACTGAATTGTAATACCGTTCTTAAAACTACCTGCATCTACCATTCTTTGGTATACCTCCTAAATAATCAAATGACTTCTAATATTGTATAATAAATATAAACATTTGGCAACTACTTTTTCATAGCAAGGTCAACAACTGCTTCCATGGCATATAAATATCCCTTAAGTCCAAGTCCAACAACCTGTCCGTTGCACACAGGAACTGTCACTGATGTATGTCTGAACTCTTCTCTTGTATGTACATTAGATATATGAACCTCTATCTTAGGAATTGCTGCCACAGATGCAAGAGCATCTCTTACTGCATAGCTGTAATGAGTAAACGCTCCCGGATTAATAACTATTCCATCAACATCATTATAATATGCTTCCTGAATCTTATCAATTATAGCACCTTCATGATTGCTCTGGAACACCTCAACATCAACTCCAAGCTCCTCTGCCTTCTTCTCAATCATTGAAACAAGAGCTTCATAATTCTGCTCTCCATATATACCTTTCTCTCTTATTCCAAGAAAATTAATGTTAGGTCCGTTCATTACAAGTATCTTCATATCAATCCTCCATTATGCCTATATTAACAGCTGAAACTATATCAGCATACATGTCTTCAAATCTTCTTCCATCAGTCTTAACTATAACATCAGCAGCGTCCTTATAAAGCGCCTCCCTTGCGGTCATAAGACTTTCAATCTTTTCTCTTAAATTACCTCCTGCAAGAAGCGGTCTGCTTGTGTCCTTAGACAGACGCTTTACCAGTTCATCAACAGATGCTTCCAGATATACAACAATTCCAAGCTCCTTAAGAAGACTTCTGTTAACTTCTCTTACCGGCAGTCCTCCACCAACAGATATAACACAGTTATCACGGACCTGTGCAAGCTCTTTGATAGCCTGTGTCTCCATATCCCTGAATGTCTCTTCACCGGAATCCCTGAATATATCCTTAATAAGCTTGTTATACTTATTCTCTATATACTCGTCAGTATCAAGAAATTCCATATTGTGAGTCCTGGTAATCCATCTTCCAAATGTTGTCTTACCGCTTCCCATAAAACCAATAAGGATAATATTATTCTTTCTATTCATTAATCCCAAGCTCCTTCTGAAGACACTTATACACCTCATCAGCCTCTTCCTTAGTAATCTTACAGTTATTCCAAAGCTCGTAAGCACTTACTCCCTGATACAGAAGCATCTTAAGACCATTATAAGCGTTCTTTCCCTGTGCCTTGATAAGCTTCATAAACTTAGTCTTGGCCGGATTATATATAATATCAACACCAACTGCTGCCTTTTTGTAAAATGCTTCATCATCAATAACAACAGCTTCGTCATTCGGATGAAGTCCAACACTTGTTGTCTGGATAACAACATAATCTTCTCCCGGAATATCAGCATAATCAGCAATATTCATAGGAATAACCTTATCATTGTTAAAATGTGCATTAACAGCCTGTGCAATCGCCTCAGCCTTATCAACTGTTCTGTTCAGCAGATACACACACTGTGCATTCTTACTTGAACATAAGAATGTTATAGCTCTTGCTGCGCCTCCTGCTCCCAGAATAATAACCTTAGAATCAGCCAGTTCAATTCCTTCATCTTCAAGTTCTCTCGCAAGTCCAAGAATATCAGTGTTGTATCCTTTGAATCCTCCGTCAACCCTTACAAGAGTATTAACAGCTCCTATAGCCTTGGCAAGCGGATCTATATCTACAAGAGAATCAATAACCTCTGACTTGTGTGGAACTGTGACATTAAGTCCCAGTATATTGAGACTGTAAGCACCTCTTACAGCAGATGCCACATCTCCTTTTTCCACTTTAAATGTTGTATAAACCATATCTTTTCCTGTCAGCTGTGCAAGATTATTATGAATTGCCGGTGACACAGAATGTCCTACCGGATTACCAATAAGTCCGCATACTCTTGTTGTTCCTTTGATGTCCATAATCCAAGCTCCTTTAAGCAATTAATGCTTTCTTCTTTTATAGAAAAATAATACAATCCATTCCAGTCTTCTCTTAAGAATTATCTGAATTTCTTCATGCTTATCAATAGGCTTTACAAGCACAGACATAATACCTGCCCTGTTAGCGCCCCACACATCTGTAAAAAGCTGGTCACCAACAAAGAATGTGTTATTCCTGTCTGTTCCCATAATATCCATTGCCTTAATATAATTGACCGGCGATGGTTTTGCTGCCTTACTTACATATCTTGACCCACATGCATCAGCAAGCGGCTTTACACGCGGTTCTTTGTTATTCGATATAATACATGTATCAAACCCTATCGCTCTTAAACTGTCAAATAAATCACTGCACTTCTTCGTAACCGGTGCACCATGTTCCACAAGAGTATTGTCAATATCAAATATAATACCTCTGTAGCCCTTATTATACAGTCCTTCATAATCTATGTCGTAAGCTGAATCAATATATATATCAGGATAAAACCTCTTAAACATAACAAAAATGCTGCCTTTCTTAATTACTGATATATATTATTTAAGGATTTTCTTAATCTCTTCCATAAATGAATCAACATCCTTAAATTCTCTGTAAACAGATGCAAATCTTACATAGGCAACCTCATCAACTGCCTTAAGCTTGCTCATTACAATCTCACCAATAGTTTTAGTTGAGATTTCTTTCTCTCCAATATTAAATATCTGCGTCTCAATCTCATCAACCATATTATTAATCTGTGAGATAGATACAGGCCTTTTATGGCACGATCTGACAATACCCGCAGTTATCTTCTCTCTGTCATATGGTTCTCTGTTATTATCCTTCTTAATCACAATAAGAGGCATAGATTCAATCTTTTCATATGTGGTAAAACGCTTACCACACTCGTCACACTGACGACGTCTTCTTATTGAGCTGTCATCAGTCGGTCTTGAATCAATTACCTTAGTGTTATCTTTACCACAAAATGGACACTTCACGCTATCTACCTCCAAATTAAATATATAAATTAATTATGAATAAGCCCAGCCAAAATGTCAATCCTTTTAATGTTGATAAATTGAAAAACCAATTATTATTTAAGGAGGGATTATGGCTGGATACAAAGTCGAAATATGCGGAGTCAATACAAGTGACCTTCCTCTTCTTAAACCCGCCCAGGCAAAAGAACTGCTTGTAAAGATAAAATCAGGAGATACGCAGGCAAGAGAAACATTTATAAAAGGAAACTTAAGGCTTGTATTAAGCATTGTACAACGCTTCAGCCAGAGTGGTGAAAATCTTGATGACCTGTTTCAGATAGGCTGTATAGGAATGATTAAAGCGATTGACAATTTTGATATATCGTTAAATGTACAGTTTTCAACATATGCTGTTCCAATGATAATCGGAGAGATAAAGCGTTTTCTGCGTGATAACAGCACTATAAGAGTCAGCCGTTCCTTAAAAGATACAGCCTATAAAGCAATAACTACCCGTGAAACACTTATGAAGAAAAATCTTAAAGAACCATCAATTACAGAAATCGCAGAAGAAATAGGCATATCAAAAGCTGATATCGTAATTGCCCTTGAAGCAGTCACACCTTCAATATCATTATATGAACCGGTATTCAATGATGGTGGTGACACCCTGTATGTTATTGATCAGGTAAAGGACAAGAAAAACACTGAAGACCGCTGGGTAAGAAATATTGCGCTTCGAGAAGCTATTAATCGGCTTTCCCCAAGAGAACGCCAGATAATAATACTCCGTTTCTTTGATTGTCTTACACAGACTGAAGTTGCCAAAGACCTTGGGATATCACAGGCCCAGGTAAGCCGTCTTGAAAAATGTGCCTTGCGTGATATGAAAAGACACCTTTGCTGATATGCGTAATATAATAATATAAGCACTTAACCAGGTATTATAATGCGTCTATGTGAACTTAAAGGAAAAACCGTAATAAACGATACCGACTGCTGCATATTAGGTTTTGTGGTTGATATTGATTTCGACCCGTCATCAGGCTGCATACTGGCACTCATTGTCCCTGGTCCCGCCAGATTATGCGGACTGCTTGGAAGAGATTTTGAATATGTAATTCCTTTCAAATGCATCCGCACAATCGGACCTGATATTATACTTGTAAGTATTTGTCCTGAAAAGGTTAAGCAAAAATGTATCTGACCAGTATTGAAAATCCTTTACTTATGCTATAAAATAGTAATATATGTTTTACGGAGGCGGATAATCATGGATAAGAAATATGTAGCTTATGCAGGCAGCTATACACACGAAAGCAGTAAGGGTATCCATATATATGACTGTGATGTAGCTAAAGGAAGAATAACAGAACGTGAAGAGGTGGCAATTGATAACCCTTCTTTCATTGCATTTTCACATGATAAGAATTTCTTATACTCTATATGTGACCAGGGTGTTTCAGCTTATGCTGTATTAGAAGATGGAAGTCTTGAGCTTATGAATGTTGCGTCCATTAACGGAATGCGTGGCTGTCATATATGCATAACAAGTGATAACAGATTCCTTGTTGTTTCCGGATATCATGACGGCAAGATTACTGTTTTGCACATCAATGCTGATGGTTCAGCGGGATTTATAGCTGATGAAATATTTCATAAAGGAATCGGAAGTGTTGCCGAAAGAAACTTCCGTCCTCATATAAGCTGGAGCACATTCACACCTGACGAAGAACTTTTATGTGTATGTGACCCTGGAATTGACCAGATTAAGCTTTATGAATTCAATCATGTAACCGGTAAATTAAAGTTATACGATATAATCCGTTCACAGCAGGAATCTGCACCAAGACAGATTGAATTCAGTCAGGATGGTAAGTTTGCTTATGTTGTCTGCGAAATGAAGAATTATATTAATGTATATTCTTATGATAAGAATTCAGACAAAGACCGTTTTGATTTAGTACAGAATATATTCACTGTAAGAAGAGACCATAAATCTAACAGTGCCGCTGCTAACATAACATTTGACAGCACAGGAAAGCATCTGCTCTGCTCTAACGCCGGCGATAATACAGTTACAATATACAAGGTTGATTCCAAAACAGGAAAGCTCTCAAGCCTTAATTCTCTCCCTATCAGTGGTGATTATCCTAAGTACATAAGGCTCTTCCCTGACGACAAGCATTTAATGTCAATGAATAATGAAGGGAATTCTATTACAATATTTACTGTAAAATATGACAAAGGACTTATAATAATGAATGGTCCGGAGCTTAAGATTTCAAGACCTAATAATATGATAATTAAAGAACTTAAGTAAATGTGTCTTTGACACATATATTAAAATGGCTGCCGTTTAGTAACGACAGCCATTAATTTTTATGAATATTTCTCTTCACAGTACTTACATCTATAAACCTGCTTTTCCTCATCAGCAAGTACGAACACCTGCTTTAAGCCCTGCTCGATAGATGTGATACATCTTGGATTCTTACATTTGATAATATTAGTAACCTGCTTTGGAAGAGATAGTCTCTTCTTCTCTACTATTTCACCATTCTTAATAATATTTACAGTAATGTTATGGTCAACGAATCCTAAAACATCAAGATCAACAAGATCAAGACCACCTTCAATCTTAATAATGTCTTTCTTTCCCATCTTACCACTTCTTGCATTCTTAATTATAGCAACCTGACAGTCAAGCTTATCAAGACCTAAGTAATTGTATATCATCATGGCCTTTCCTGCTTCAATATGATCAAGAACAAAGCCTTCATTAAGTTCTCCTACATTTAACATAAATTTCCCTCCTTATGCATCCAGTGAATCAAGTACATGAGCTAATGATGGATTAACTGCTGTATCAAGTCCAAGTAAAGTAAGTATAAGTGCCATTCTTACATATACACCAAACTGAACCTGCTTGAAATAAGCAGCTCTGTCATCATTATCAACATCAACTGATATCTCATTAACTCTTGGAAGTGGATGAAGAACATACATATCAGGCTTTCCAAGTGCCATCTTATCTTCATCAAGTATATAGAAGTCTTTCATTCTTAAGTACTCATCTTCACTGAAGAATCTTTCTCTCTGTACTCTTGTCATATAGAGAATATCAAGCTCAGGCATAGCCTGCTCAAGGTTCTCAACTTCTACGAAATCACAGTTATTAGCCTTAAGCACATCATCCCTGATATAATCAGGAATTCTTAATTCCTTAGGTGATATAAGGACAAACTTTACATTATTGTATCTTACTAATGAACTTATAAGTGAATGGACTGTTCTTCCGAACTTAAGGTCTCCACATAAACCGATAGTAAAGTTATCGAGTGAACCACGGAGTTCCCTTATTGTCATAAGATCTGTAAGTGTCTGTGTAGGATGCTGATGTCCACCATCACCTGCATTGATAATAGGAATGTGCGAATATTCAGAAGCTACCATTGGAGCACCTTCCTTTGGATGACGCATTGCACATATATCTGCATAACAAGAGATAACTCTTATAGTATCTGCAACACTTTCACCCTTTGACGCTGAACTTGAAGAAGCCTCAGAAAAGCCTAATACTTGACCGCCAAGGTTAATCATGGCAGCCTCAAAACTTAATCTTGTTCTAGTACTTGGCTCATAGAACAATGTGGCTATCTTCTTTCCATCACATACATGACCATACTTTGATGGATCCTTTGAAATGTCTCTTGCAAGATCTAATAATCTTGCCAGTTCATCAACGCTTAAATCAAGCGGACTAAGTAAATGTCTCATAATAGAAAAGCCTCCGTGTGTATATTTAATTAAAATAATTACTCTGTTCTGCTGTATTTTTCTGACTGAACCTTAATAAGTTCTGCATCATTAAAATAATCAATCTTCATAGCAGCCTTGACATCATCAAGAGTGTCCTGTGCAACAGCGTAAGCCGCTTCTGTACCTTTCTTAAGGATATTATATACTTCTGGAATATCCTTTTCATATTCATGTCTTCTTGCTCTGATTGGTTCAAGCTCCTTGTTGATAACATTAAGAAGGAACTTCTTAACCTTAACATCTCCAAGACCACCTCTTCTGTAATGATCCTTTAATTCATCAAGATTCTTATAATCAGGAAGGAATTCAGCAAAATCCTCATCACTGCTGAAAGCATCAAGGTAAGTAAATACTGTGTTACCCTCAACCTGTCCAGGATCAGATACCTGAATATGGTTAGGGTCTGTGTACATACTCATAACCTTTTTCTTAACTTCCTCTGGAGTGTCAGATAAGTAGATGCAGTTTCCTAATGACTTGCTCATCTTAGCCTTACCATCAGTACCAGGAAGTCTTAAACATGCCTTATTATCTGGAAGAAGAATTTCTGGTTCAACCAATGCTTCTCCATATACAGAATTAAACTTTCTTACAATCTCACGACACTGCTCAATCATAGGCTCCTGATCTTCTCCTACAGGAACAGTAGTAGCCTTAAATGCAGTAATATCTGCTGCCTGGCTTATAGGATAACAGAAAAATCCTACCGGAATACTCGCCTCAAAATTACGCATCTGAATCTCAGATTTAACTGTAGGGTTTCTCTGAAGCCTTGAAACTGTAACGAGGTTCATATAATAAAATGTAAGCTCTGTAAGCTGTGAAATCTGTGACTGGATAAATATATTAGACTTAGCTGGGTCAATACCAACTGAAAGATAATCGAGTGCAACCTCGATAATGTTCTGTCTTACTTTCTCTGGATTATCAGCATTATCTGTTAATGCCTGTGCATCCGCAATCATAATAAAAATCTTCTCATATTCACCTGAATTCTGTAATTCAACTCTTCGCTTTAAAGATCCAACATAATGACCTAAGTGAAGTCTTCCGGTTGGTCTGTCACCTGTTAATATAATCTTAGACATAAGCGCCACCTTTCCTCATCCCAAAATCGTAAAAATTATATCATACTTTTACGCAAATGGCAAAATAGTTTAATATAAATTGGCAGAATAACTGCAATTCCTGCAACTGATAATCATTTTTTCTTTTTATGAATCAGATATGAAATTCCCCATATAATTAATGCTCCAATAACAGCTCCACAGCTATCAATAAAAACATCCTTTACCTGCCCGCTTCTTCCCGGCACAAAAAGCTGGTGAAACTCATCCGTTGATGCATATAGTACGGCTACGCATACTGAAACCAATACATTCTTCCATCTGATTATGCTTACTGTAACAGCCCCCAGCACCAGTCCGGCAAGCATGGCATACTCTGTCGCATGTGCAGTCTTTCTCACTGGATGGTCAATAACCTGTGCCATGTGAATCTGCTGCTGCTCACTTAAATCATCAAACCTCGGAACAAATACATGACAAACCATCATTCCAGCTTTAATACTCTGTTCTTCCGATTCATCCCCCGGCCTTGCCGAGAAAGAAAAAATAACAATCATCCATGTAACCGCAAGAATTGTGAAAACAATTCGGCGAAAATTATTTGATAACATTTTCAAATCTTCCTATCCAGATATTTATCCATCACTAAAAGCAAATTACTTTTGCCTTTCAATTTTTTATTACTTCTCATATTATTAAAATTCAATTTTTTAACACACTCTTTTTTTCTAAACTCAGCCGCAGTTTTCCTTTTTTCAGAATCCTTTACCTTTTTCCCTATAAAAACTTCTTCGACATCATGACAAAACCATATTAATTCACAATCATTGTTCTTACAGTAATCTGATATATTATCAAATTCCGTTTTATGCATTTGATTGCTTTCAATTTGATCTGTATCAATACAATAAACCACATAACTCTTTCCATGATTATACATATTAATTAACTTATCAATATCTCTCACTACGCCCTTATCATTATATCTTGTTTTTGTTTTCATGTATATCTTACTAATTTTAACCGAATTATCAATCACATAATTATGTCTGATTGCATCCATGATATATGTGCTATCTGTATCAGCCTGCTTATTAGTTTCAACGCATAGAATTATCTGTTTCCCCATAACTACCCCTCAAATATTCCTATAAAATCTGAAGCATCTATATTAAATGGCGAATTTTCAATCATTCCATTCTTATAATAATTTTCTGGAGATGCATGCCCCTTAGATATCCACGACACTATTTTATTGTCACTTGATAAGAAATCAATAGAATTCTTATTCTGTTTTAATAATGACATCGGATCTACATTATGCATAGTAAAACACAATTGTCCTTTACCATAATACATAAAATACTCTATTAATTTACATAAATATATATCATTAATGTTAGAGTCCATTTCATCCACAAATGCAATTCCATAATTATTAGCCGCTTTAAATGCTGAATATAATCTGACAAGTTTCTTTATTCCAGTACTTTCAAATTCCTTATTAACCTTATAATTACCATAATTAAAAATCAACTCACACCTATAGTTGTCTCCATCATCCTTTGCGTCTATATCTATCGATTTTAATTCTCTTTTAAAAATTTGTATAAATTTTGTAAGCTGCTTTACACTTTCTTTATACTTGTCAAATTCCGACTTGCTTATAGAATTGTCATCAAATCCGGAATATACACTTATTGTATCTAAAATCTCATTTATATCATCAATATACTCGGAACTTTTTTCGTGTGATTCTCTTATTGTTTTCCTCAAAAAATATATATCATGTTTATCCTCTTCGTTAATATATACATTAATAAGTGCTATGAGAAATAACATAACTGCAATATTGTATGAGAATTCCTTATCTTTTTCAATAACACTAGTATAATCAACAATATAAAGTGACATAAAAGGGTTCTTATTTAACAAATTAAATGTCTTTTTTTCTATAATATTCTTAACAGTCTCATTACAATTAACATTAATAAGTTCACCATTATCACACTCATATACATTAACATAATTATTATTGGGATAATTACCATTTTTTAAATTAAGGCTTTCATGTTTTATAACATAATCTCCTTTATTATTCTTCTCTAACTCAAAATTATAATCATAGACAATATATGATTCTTCTTCTCCTGTAATATATTCACACCCAAATGTAAATCTCGTTGTTTCTTTATTAATTATTTCATCAAGGAATCTCTGATTCTTACTTTCATTAAGATATTGATTACTCAGCATCAAATCCTGAAATATTTTGATTCCAGTAATAATTGCTGTCTTTCCCGAACCATTTTCTCCATATACAGCCTTAACCCTGAATTTATCAGGATCAAAATTCTTATCAACAGTCTTCTTGTAAAAATCTAATCTAATTTCATTTTTTATGCTCTTAATTCCTGACATTCTGACATTTAACAAATAAACCAAGTTATCCATACCATAAATCTCCTTTCCCTTCTATATTATATCACTTAATTTAAAAAATAAATACATTTTGTATTTTTTTCTTGTTAAATATACATTCCCATTTTCAAAACAATTGTCTTGTTGCATCTCCTGTCTGAGTAGATGTTTCAGGCTCTGTGTTCTGTGCTTCTGATACTGCTTCAGTACTAACCTGTGTTGAAGAGTCTGTGTTCTTTTTTCTTCGTCTGCAAGCCTTTGTCTGTATGTTTCTATTAGTTTTTCCGTTATAACTCTTTCTCTCATGTATCCGTCTCTCCTTTGATATTAACTTTCCATACTCAATATTAAAAGAAATGAAGACGCATTTATACTGATTCCAGCGCATAAAAAATCCGGCCTATGCCGGAATTTATAATAAAATGAGCAGCACTATAAGCCGGGTTATGTCAGCATAAGCTGTGATGATCATCTATCTAGTCCTGCTGTTGCCAGCAGGCTCAAGCGACCTACCTAAAGCTTGGCGGGCAGCCTTTATATCGCTTTTATTTGGTCTTGCTTCGAATGGGGTTTACATGTGCCACTGCTGTTACCAGCAATGCGGTAGTCTCTTACACTGCCTTTCCACCCTTACCATAACTTTCGCTATGGCGGTATATTTCTGTTGCACTAGCCTTGGAGTTGCCTCCACCGGACGTTATCCGGCATCCTGCCCTGTGAAGCCCGGACTTTCCTCACCTGCACGAATGCAGCCGCGATCATCTGTGCTACTCATAATATTTAGTTGTTTTTGCTTTCGTCTACTATCTGGTAAACTTCTATCTTAAACTGATCTTCTTTACTAATACCAACAAATCTACAGCCGTATGTTGTCTCTGTATCCCCTGAATTACTCATTCGTATAATTTCTATTACAGTTGCAATTCGTTCTTTATTGGCAAGTATAACAACTGTATCGTAATAAGTATTAGGTTTAAACTTATAATCAGACTTAAATGCCATGCCATCTTTTGATATATTAATGACATTCACGTCTACGGTATCACTAGCATACCCAGAAACATATTTATCATCAAGCTGTCTTAATGATATATAAACATTGACATCAGTTCTTCTTGATTTTCTCTTTTCAATCCCCATGATTTCCCTCTGTACTGTACAGGATTATACCTGTTCTCCTTCATTTAATCCATATAATGATATCATTAAATTATTGGAAGTTCAAATATATTTTTTATATACTTCTATTACTTCGTTAATTATATATTATTATTTAATAAACATAGCATCCCCAAAACTAAAGAATCTGTACTTTTCCTGAACTGCAACCTCATAAGCGTGAAGTACATGTTCTCTTCCAGCCAGCGCCGACACAAGCATAACAAGCGTTGATTCTGGAAGATGGAAGTTCGTTATAAGACAGTCTATTGCCTTAAACTTATATCCCGGATATATGAATATCTCTGTCCATCCACTCTTGGCTGGAATTGTTCCATCTTCAAGTGCGACTGACTCAAGAGTTCTTGTGCTTGTTGTTCCAACAGCAATTACCCTGCCGCCATTTTTTCTTGTATTATTGATCATATCTGCAGCTTCCTGTGTAACAACATAAAACTCCGAATGCATATGATGGTCAAGAATATTCTCTACCTTGACAGGTCTGAATGTTCCAAGTCCCACATGAAGTGTTACTCTTGCAATATTAACTCCCATGGCCTTGATTTTTTCAAGTAGCTCTGTTGTAAAATGTAATCCGGCAGTAGGCGCTGCTGCAGAACCCTCATGCTTTGCATATACTGTCTGATATCTGTTCTTATCTTCAAGTTTATGTGTTATATATGGTGGAAGTGGCATCTGTCCAAGCTCATCAAGAATCTCTTCAAATATTCCATCATATGTGAACTGGATAAGTCTGTTTCCTTCTTCAACTATATCAATAATCTCTCCTATAAGCTTGCCTTCGCCAAAACTTATCTTAGCACCAACCTTAGCCTTCTTTCCCGGCTTAACAAGAACTTCCCATGTATCCTGTCTGTCTTCAAGTCTTTTAAGAAGAAGCACTTCAATAGTAGCTCCTGTATCAGCCTTAGTACCTATAAGTCTCGCTGGTATTACCTTAGTGTCATTAACAACAAGACAATCACCCGGCTTAAGATAATCTACGATATCTCTGAATATCTTATGTTCAATCTCTCCTGTTTCTTTATCAAGCACCATAAGTCTTGAACTTGATCTGTCAGACAAAGGATCCTGCGCAATAAGCTCCTCTGGCAGATCATAATAAAAATCATGTAAATCCATGTACTACTCCTTTCAAAGCAAAGGGGCGGCGCCACACGCCGCCCCTTTACCGACCACTGCAACAGCTGGGTCTGTATTACTTTCTAAGTTCGATTCCGTCAGCCTCAAGATCCTTGAATATCTTCTCCATTACTGGTGTGATATCCTTATCCTCAAGTGTCCTGTCCTTAGCTCTGAATGCGATTGAGTAAGCAACTGACTTGAAGCCTTCTTTAATCTGGCTTCCTTCGTAGATATCGAAGAGGTTGTAGCTTTCTAATATCTTGCCGCCGCGCTTTTCAATAATCTTCTCAACTTCACCAACTGGAAGTTCCTTAGGCATTACCATACTGATATCTCTTGTTACAGCTGGGAACTTTGCAATTCCTGTGAACTTCTTATCGAAGCTTGCCATTTCTGTAACTGTTGGAATATCAATAACAACAATATATGTTCTCTCACCGATTGAGTAAGTATCGGCAACATCCGGATGAAGTTCTCCGATGTAACCAATCTTCTTATCAGCGTAATATACATCAGCCTGACGGCCTGGATGTAAGAATGGAATACCAGCCTTAGCATCATATGTTGGCTTCTTCTTCATTCCAATCTTCTCAAGGAATTCTTCAATAACACCCTTCATTGAGTAGAAGTCAACGCTGCCGAAAGCTCCGAGTGTGAATTCAACTCTTTCGTCCGGAAGCTCGTTAACATCATCTGCTGCAAGGTAAATCTTAGCCAATTCATATAACTTAACATTCTTGTTTCTTCTGTTATAGTTAGTAGATAAAGATGTAAGCATTCCGTGAATTGGAAGTGTTCTCATAACTGAGAAATCCTCTCCTAATGGGTTAGAGATTACAACTGTCTTTCTGTATACAGAATCAGCAGGAAGCTTTAACTTATCGAATACCTTAGGGCTCTCGAATGAGTATGTCATAGCCTGTGAGAATCCTGTAAACTGGGCAACCTCAGAAGCTGCATCTTCAATACTCTGCTCAAATGAAATCTTACCCATTGTTGTCTCTCCCTTAGGAAGAGTTGTAGGAATGTTGTCATATCCGAAGAATCTTGCAACTTCCTCTGCCATATCCGCGTCTCTGTTAAGATCCTGTCTGAATGTTGGAATAATAAGCTCATTAGCATCTTTATCATATTCAACTTCAAGTCTTTCAAAGTAAGAAAGCATATCTTCATCTGATACATTAGTACCAAGTAAAGCATTGTATTTAGCCGGCTCAAATGGAAGTCTCTTCTTAGTTACAGGGTCAGGATATACATCAACCACGCCTCCTACAACATCACCTGCATCAAGCTCTTCAATAAGCTGGCATGCTCTGTTGATAGCCTCCATTGCGTTCTCTGGATCAAGTCCCTTCTCAAATTTACCAGAAGCGTCTGTTCTTAAACCAATCTTCTTAGTTGTCTTTCTGATGTTAGTTCCGTCAAATGTAGCTGCTTCAAAAAGCATTGTCTGGACATCATCAGTAATCATTGAATTCTCGCCACCCATGATACCTGCGATACCAACTGGCTTCTCACCATCACAGATAAGAAGTGTCTGTGCGTCAAGAGTTCTCTCCTGTCCGTCAAGTGTTACGAACTTTTCGCCATCAGTTGCTGTTCTTACAACAATCTTGTGACCTGCAATAGTATCATAGTCATATGCATGCATTGGCTGACCATATTCTTCCATAACATAGTTAGTGATATCAACAATGTTGTTGATTGGTCTGATACCTGCTGTCATAAGTCTTTGCTGCATCCACTTTGGAGATGGAGCAAGTCTGATATTCTTAACAACTCTTGCAACATATCTTGAGCAAAGTTCTTTAGCTTCAATATCAACTGAAACCATTGTGTTAACATCCTCATCGTTACCTGTCTTAGTAACAACCGGTGGATTGAAAGGCTTTCTGAATGTAGCAGCAGCCTCTCTTGCGATACCGATAACGCTGTAACAGTCTACACGGTTATTAGTTATCTCATATTCAAATACTGTATCATTAAGTCCTAAGTACTCTACCGCACTTGAACCAACAACAGCATCATCTCCAAATATATATATTCCTTCCTCTGGTGCATCTGGGAAGAATTCTCTTGAAGAACCAAGTTCCTCGATAGAGCACATCATACCGCATGACTCCACGCCTCTTAACTTGCCCTTCTTAATCTTAATTCCGTCTTCTGGAAGTGCGCCGCCGTCATGTCCTCCAGCAACTTTACCTCCATCTAATACTACAGGAACCTTCTGTCCGCTTGAACCAACTTCAATATTAGGTGCACCTGTTACAATCTGGACATTCTCGCTGCCAACATTAACCTGACATATTACAAGCTTGTCTGCATCAGGATGTCTCTCAACTGAGAGAATCTGTCCAACTACGATTTTATCAAGGTTCTTGTCAAATGCATTAAAACACTCCACCTTAGTTCCTGAAAGTGTCATAGCATCTCTGAATTCCTGATCTGTACACTCAAGACCTGGAACCATTGCTTTTATCCAATTTAATGATGTATTCATATCGTCATTCTCCTTAAATATACTTTATCTTATTCCAGTCGTTAGACCACTATATGAATCGATTTAGAACTGCTTTATAAATCTGATATCGTTCTCATAAAGAAGTCTCATGTCATCGATTTCGTACTTAAGAAGAGCAACTCTCTCAAGTCCTACACCAAAGGCAAATCCTGTATATTCTTCCTTATCAATTCCACAAAGCTCGAATACATGTGGGTGAACCATTCCACAGCCGAGGATTTCAATCCATCCCTCGCCCTTACAGAAACGGCATCCTTTACCACCACATTTGAAACAGCTTACATCCATCTCGGCACTAGGCTCAGTGAATGGGAAATGATGTGGTCTGAATTTAACTTTAGTATCAGGTCCGAAAAGCTCCTTAGCGAATTCTGCTAAAGTTCCCTTAAGGTCTGCAAATGTGATTCCCTTATCAATTACAAGACCTTCTACCTGATGGAAGCATGGTGAATGTGTAGCATCAACTTCATCTGCTCTGTATACACGTCCTGGAGAAATCATTCTGATAGGGAGCTTGCCCTTCTCCATAACTCTTGCCTGAACAGGGGAAGTCTGTGTACGGAGTACTATCTTATCATTAATGTAGAATGTATCCTGTTCATCCTTAGCCGGGTGGTTAGCTGGTATGTTAAGTGCCTCAAAGTTGTAGTAATCATACTCAACTTCTGGTCCATCAACTACTTCATAACCCATTCCGATGAATATCTTCTGGATTTCTTCTAATGCAAGTGTATTAGGATGCTTATGTCCTAACTCATCCCTCTTAGATGGAAGAGTAACATCTATTACTTCACTCTTTAACTGAAGTTCTCTCTTCTTGGCAGCTAATTCTGTCTTAGCCTTATCTAATACTTCTTCAATTGCCTGTCTTGTCTCATTAACAATCTGACCAACCTTAGGTCTGTCTTCTGGTGCAACTTCCTTCATACCTTTAAGTACTTCTGTAAGTTCACCCTTCTTTCCAAGGAAAGCGACCCTGATATCATTCAGTTTATCAAGCGAATCAGTTTCATTAATCTGTGCTAAAGCTCTTTCTCTAATTGCTTCAAGTCTTTCTTTCATCCTTATAGCCTCCATACTTCTTTCGCTTTTTATCATTCATATGCGTAAAAAGCCACTGTTTATTGTAACATATCAATTTTATTTTGCAACCCGTGAATGTCGCTTCTCATACATTTCAATTACGCGCATTGCACCATCGCTGTGTGCCGGATTTGAAAGCGTTATCTTTTTAATATTTTCCTTTGCTTCATCAATACGTTTTTCATTGTACTCTATCTGCTGCCTTAATTTATAACGGCGAGTATTTATTTCATGCCGCACTTCAACCATTTCCTTAGGATTAATGATTGCCCTCACTCTTCCAAGCCATATATGTGGATTGTAAAGTCCTAAATTCTTAAGCATATTCTCAAGCTCATTTTCAGCAGAATTAAGTGATGATGTCATATCAAGCATTCTAATCTGCTCTTTTTTCATCTCCTCGTACAGTCTGTATTTCTTATCAAGTTCATATGAACTTTTAACTCCGAACTTTGTATATTCATAATCCAGCGTATTTGCTGCATTAATGAACTTAATCTTTACTTTGTTAAGCAGTGCTGTAGCTTTATTAAGTTTTATTTCGGTTATAATCACATTTCTTTCAGTAACCTTTAATAAAGCAAACATTCCAACTGCAAGAATTGCTGCAAATAAAGATATTCCTATAAAAAGTGCCGTATCACTGTCATTTTGAACAAGTGTCATCGATATAAGAAATACTGCAAACACTGCCGCAAGCGCAAAGATTGCTGTTTTCGCAAGCCTTCTTATCTTAATCTGTCTTGTAACAAGAACGTCCGCATCAGTTCTAAGATTAAGCTGTTCTGCCTCAAGTATCCTTAAATCTCTCTTAACAGTATCATAATAATCTTCGGATGCTTTCAAAAGCTTTATTCCACCTGGCATTTCATTTTCCACAGCTTCCATGCGCCTGTATGCCGCATTTGACAGCTTATGTTCTGTACTTTTAAGAATACGCCTGTCAACCATCATGTTGTCTATGGTCTCTGCACAACTCAATATTTTATCACGTATCTGTGTGGGAGCTTCTTCCATAATCTGTATATCATTATATTCTTCAGTAACAGCCTCATACTCAGCTTTAGCATTTTCTACATGTGTCGCTGCTTCTTCCATGATATCACACTGTTCTCTTACATAAACCTCAATATCATGTGTACTGAAATCCTTTATATTGACACTGTCTATATTCCTGCTCATCGCATATTCTGCAATTTTATCAAGGTCGGATTTTTCCTTTGGAAGCTCAATAGGTATAGCATCAATCTCTTTGCGGTCTTCCTCATCCTTTCCATATTTCTCAACTGCCTTGATAAGCGTCTGTGCCTGCATACTGTTTAACAGATGATCATATTTTTCTTCTTCTATCTTGGCCTGCTGCTGTTTTTCCTTTGTTTTCTCATCAAGTTCTCCGCTCTTGCGGTCTTCATGTTTTTTCTTATTCTTCTTATCAAACGTTTCATATATATTCAATATATTAAACATTTTATTAGCAGTTTTTTCCTTCTCTGCCTCTTCTAGCAGTTCCTCATCTCTGTACGATTCATCATCATAATCATCATATATCGTTTCTTTTTCAGCTTTTTTAAATATTCCCATATATCCACCACAATTCTTTAAAATGTTTTGCTATATTTAATGTATGCCGTTCTCCACCTGTCAAGTCTTTCATCTACCGCCCTGTTGTACTGTGCCAGATTGCCATCTGCTTTTAATCTGGCAATATCTTCAAGTTCCCTATATTCATCACTATATCTGGCATTATCCATTAAAGTTTCCAATTCCTTCTGGACAACATATTCATCTTCATCCACATCAACATTAACAGGTTCTTTATCCTTCTTTGCCATAATTAAAGCTGCTATACTGCATTTTTTTGATTCCTCATGCTGACCCGTCCTATATGCCTCATCATAATATATCACTGCTTTATCATACATAAACATTCTTGCATAGGCAGTTCCCAGGTTATGATAAACTTTTGCATAATCAGCTGCCAACAAATCTTTTCCCTTGTAATCTTTTATAATTGACTCGTAACATCTGACCGCGGCAAAATAATATCCAGCATTGAGATATCCGTCTCCTCTTGCTTTAAGCCTTTCGCATACGCTCTGCTTTCCAAGAGTATTAAGAATCTCTTTTAACTGCTCAATCTCTGCAACAGAATAATAATCTATTGTCTTGAGTATTATTACAAATATCTGTGCTAATGAACCTCCTGTTTCTTTCAGCTTCCTTACTCTTTCTGCCAGCTCTTTTTCTCCGGTTTCATCAAGAAAACTGATAAGATTATCATCTATAAAATCCTGTCCAATCAGATATATATTATTATAAATATAATAACAGAGTTCTTCTGCTGTATATAACTTCACACCTGTCTGTAAAACAGTCAGTGGTGTATCTGCCTTCTTTCCTCTGCACAGTATTATTTTCCCCATTGTATTTCTCCGTTTCCTGATGTTTTCCACATTCTCAGCTTCTTAATACAAGTTCTTTGCTTATAACTTTTCCTGAACTTTTGACAAACTCGCCAAATCCAAGATCTTTTATTGTAATATTACACTTGTCAGAATCTGCAAAGCTTACGCTCACAGATACTCTTGTTGTTTTCCCTTCCCTGAATGGAATTTCACTTATATCAACAACTTCATCATAATATTTATTCTCAGGTGTTATTATTTTAAATGTAATGCTTCTCATATCCTCAAGTATACATTCCACAGTCCGTCCGGCAGTATACCAGTTACTTCCCGGTCTTACCAGCCTGAATCTCATTGGCTTTTCATATGACGAAATATCTATTTCTATACCACATTTCACATGATTATCAAGAAGCATTATGACATTCTTAAACACTTCCGGCTTCAATATCTCCATTGCCGCAAAGCATGCACCCTTTGCAAAAAGATTCTGTCCGACAAATGCTTTTCTTCTCGTAACCATAAGCTTTGCAAATCTTTCAGGAAGCTTTTCAACATCAAAACCTTCACCTGTAAGATATGCCGCCGAAACATGTCTTTTAGAAAAATACTCTTCTGCAAATGTACACAACTCATTCTCAGCCTGTCCAAGTTCTTTGCTTATCACAGCTTTTTTTAATATATCAGATGTGTATCCTGTATGTTCCTGAAGCAGATAGTTACTATTGTCATTCTTCCTGACTGCAAGATAATCACACCTTATTCCTTCACTTGTGTAGTCAAACAGTGCCACACCAGCAGCATGAAGCTCACTTTTCTGTCTGTACGCATAATATGCAAAGCTTTCAACTCTGCTTAATACCTGCCATCTGCCATCTGATACACCACATTTTTTAAGAGTATCCCTGACAGCAGATATTTCATCAGAATGATAATCGGGAATGGTTACACATATGCTTTGAATCTGTGATGTACCTGTTGCTCGCATACATTCAGCGACAACATTTGCAAGACTGGTCTTTTCCTTTGAATCCTCTGTCAGTTTTACCGTCTGCACATTCCGTGAATTATATGAATATACACTTGCCTGAATTTTACTATATCCTATATCTATTCCTGCTATAAGTCCTTTACACTGCTCCATATCTGCTATCCTCATTTGACAATTGTAAACATTTCTCTTGTGACGTATTCCTCAACACAGTAACTATACATGAGCTTTCTTAATGTTGTAAGGTCATGCTGCTGTCTGCTTGCAAGACAATCATTAAGCATGTCAATCCTTCCATCTGTGTTCTCTGATGGAATATCCTTATATTCGCAGACTACCGGCTCTGTAGATGCCTGTTCATTGCTGTCATTAACTATAAATGTATATTCTAATGAATCCCCATAAAACAGATTAAACCTGCATGTAAATATTCCCCATCCGTTAGACTTCATAACCTGCACCAGCCTGTCAGCCCCATTAATACTATATGTCAAAGATACTTTATCATCTGGATCTGCTATGTATTCAACAATAGTAAGTCCCTGCATATTGTATGGTAAATCCAGTATTCCTTTGAATTTTTTGAAAAATCCATATATTCTGTCATGTTCACATAATTCATTAAGAACTGATTGTGCAAGTTCTTTTTCAGATGTATCTTCTCTTAACGCAACAGGGTTTCTTGACAGATTCTTAAGCCATGCTACATAACAACACTCTGGCAATCCATATCCATCCCCCATGCACTCCTCTATAACTCTGAATACTATATCATTAGCCTTCTTCTGCCTGAGAAGATAGAATTGTGAATTATAAGATAAATATGCCTTTACTATAAGCATATCAGGAATCTTACTATAATAATCAGCAAACACCTCTGTAAATCTTCCGGTATGCACACCTGTATACATCATCTGGGCAAGAATTCTTTCTGACATATGCAATACATTTACATTATAATTAACTGCTGCTTTCCACACAGCATACATTTCGTCATTAGTTCCATTATAGTATTCACACATATAGGCAAGAACAGGTTCATTATAAATGTTATGTCTAAATATATATTGAGTAACCTCATCAATAATCTGACTATGTCCGTCTGATACATTTGTAAGAATATAGTCAGTCATTTTAAGAAGTTTTGCCGCTTTTGCCATACAACAACCGTATATACTTGCTATCTCATATGCCTGTGAATACATTGATGAATCTATAAGTATCTCTATCAGCTTTCCCGCATCCTTCTTCGTCAGATTATCTGTATCAACATAATTGTATTCATGCCAGAAATCATCTTCTTCATAATAATGATAGTAATAATCAATCATCCAGGCATTAACCTGCTGTTTATACTGTTCACTGATACCATGTTCCTTTTTTATTGTTTTGTACAGCTTAAGTGTTTCTTGTGTATACTGTGAATTCTTTCTCATTTCACAGATTCTGCTCATAATTATTCTGGAATTGTTCTTTCCATAATCACCTGCAGCCTCAAACACCTCTGCATACTGCTGTATATCAAACACTTTTTCTATATCATAATCAATTGTATCTTTTCTAATCTGTCCGTCAATACATTCAAATGTAATCTCGCAGTCACTTCCATATATACATATATATGCTGTTTCCCCTGAAAGCTCATATACTGTTTCTTCTGTAAACTGCGGATATCTGACATGTACATATCTTACCACATCACTAAAGCACTGCATTCTGTACATATATGGCATTTTACTTACAAATGTGCCTGTGTCATCACACACAAGCTGTGTCTTAAGAAGTGCCTTGTATAATACAACAAGATTGTCACTGATATTGCCGGCTTTAAGCTGTTCATACACATATATCTCTATATTTCTTTCATAACCTTCATAGATATTCTTATAGTACGAATCTCTGCCCGTCGCCACATTTGCATATAAAAATGCTTTATCTTCATCTGCAAGAGTATTGTCATATGCAAAATACATCAACACTATCTTTGGTAGCTGCCTGTCTGTCTTTTTAGGCATACTGGCAATATAAAACTCATATAATCTTGTTATTTTTAAGCCTCTTAATACTCCTTTTTCATATATCTCAAAGCAGTTTTCTCCTGTCATGCCCATTCTTACCATCTGGGTTACAAGAACTGTCAGTATCTCGTCTTTCTCATATTTATCATATATCTTTTTTAGTATAATAAGAGTATTAATATTAATATTCTTCTCATTAGCCACAACATCTGCAATCTGCATTGCAAGCTTCTCACTGATAATGTCGTTCCTGCATCCATAATTAATAACCTGCATTTCAAACTGATTAAGCACCCGTAGTAAAACAGGCTGTGCATTAATAATATTCATAGCCTCAATATACATAACAGGGCTTACGCATCCCGAATTAATTACATCCTTTATTCTTACAAGTCTTATGCTCTTATTATCTGAATCTGTACTCAGGTAAAATAGTATCCATAGTATTCTATATGTATCATAGCCATTCTCAAAGAACTTCTTAACCTGTGATAAAACCTGAGCCGTATACTCCTCTTCACGCACAATAAGTGTCGAAACATACAGAAAATAGCAGTAAAGTTCTACATTTTCGCCAATTCTTCCGACTATATCTTTCTTGATATTATTATATATCTGTGTTGCTGTTTCCTCTCTTCCGGACGCCATAAGCAGTTGTATCTGCACAATATCATAAAATACATCTGTGCCCTTAATTCCCCTTATTCTGTCAACTGTCTGCATAGATTCAGCAATCCATTTTTCTTTCTTGATTTTCTTCATTCTGAAATCAAGATAAAGCTTCGTAAGCTTATATTGTGCCAGTTTTTCTTCTCTTCTGACTTCAAAATCTTCCGATTCGTCAGCTTTCTTACATATAACACTCACATTTATCTTTAAATGCTGCGTATAACTTACTATATGTATATATCCATAGTTGTTGCCTGCATGCATTTTCTGTGGATTAACTATATATTTAATTACAGCCCTGTCACCTGCAAAATCATCAGTTGATAAGCTGCCTTTCTCTAATTCAATAAAATCTGCATCTGCATATATATCAATCTCTGTTTCTTCTGTGCCACTCTTTATAAGCACACATTCAAACTGCTCTGCTTCATCTTTGTGTATAATTGTATTCTCTTCGTTATCAATGTGTAGAACAACTGCTTCAGTCTTAACATGATTTCTTATATCATCCTGATTCTCTTTCGTACATCTGAATACAAATGGTATCTTTTTCTCGCCGGCATTACATACTACTGTAAATGTTCCCTCTATCTCATCATTTTCTTCAAGTCCGGAAGCGTCCACCTGATATTCAGTTATAATATGCGTACCACCAAATTGTTCTGAAAAAATCTTTACCCTCTCATTATCAGCATAGACCATTCCATAAACCTTATCGGTGGCATCACATATGAAGCTTCCTGTAGCAACTGTATTACACATAATATCCATAGTAATCTGTTCCTCACTACATGACAGCTTTGGTACTTTAATAATTGAATTGCCTCTTGAAAGTCTGTTTATGTAATCCCTCATTGGAAACTATGCCTCCGACTTAATCTTATCCAAATGTTTCTTAATATCCCTCTCATATCCCATATCTCCCGGCTCATAGAATTTTTCATTCACATAAGCATCCGGAAGATACTGCTGTCTGACATAATGATTAGGATAATCATGTGCATATAAGTATCCTACACCGTGTCCTAACTTGGCACTGCCCTTATAATGGGCATCCTGCAAATGTACAGGAACCGGTGCAGTCTTTGAATTCTTAACTACATCAAGTGCCTTATCAATTGCCATGTAACATGCATTACTCTTAGGTGCTGTCGCAACATAGAGTGCCGCCTGACTTAATATAATACGTGCTTCCGGCATTCCGATGCGCTCAACAGCCTGTGCCGCAGCCACTGCAACCTGCAGTGCATTAGGATCAGCATTGCCTACATCCTCACTGGCACATATCATTATTCGTCTTGCTATGAATTTAATATCTTCACCTGCATACAGCATCTTGGCAAGATAATAGCTTACTGCATCAGGGTCTGAGCCTCTCATGCTCTTAATAAATGCTGATATTGTATCATAGTGGTTGTCACCCTCTTTATCATATCTTACCGAGCGCTTCTGGATACATTCCTGTGCTGTTGCAAGATCTATATGTATAACTCCATCATCTGATCTGTCTGTTGTGAGTATTCCAAGTTCAATGGCATTAAGTGCATTTCTCGCATCTCCGTTGGATATATCTGCAAGGAATTCCAGTGCATCATCGTCTATTGCTGCATTGTAGCTTCCCATGCCCTTCTTCTCATCATACACAGCACGCTTTATTATTGTCTTGATATCTTCTTTCTCTAGTGGTTTTAATTCAAATATTATTGACCTTGATATTAAAGCTCCATTTACTTCAAAGTACGGATTCTCTGTCGTTGCACCAATAAGAATTATTGTTCCATCCTCAACAAATGGAAGCAGATAATCCTGCTGTCCCTTATTAAAGCGGTGAATCTCGTCTACGAAAAGAATGGTCTTTCTTCCATACATTCCAAGATTGTCTTTCGCCTTGGCAACAACCTCTTCCATATCCTTCTTTCCGGCAACTGTGGCATTAACCTGATTAAACTCTGCACTTGTTGTATTAGCAATTATTCTAGCTAAAGTTGTCTTTCCTGTTCCAGGTGGACCATAAAATATTACTGAGCTAAGCTTATCTGCCTTAATTGCCCTGTAAAGCAGTTTGTCCTTTCCGATTATATGAGACTGTCCTACCATTTCATCGAGTGTTTCCGGTCTTAATCTCATAGCCAATGGAGATTCTGTATTCTTATTGTTTTCACGCATATATTCAAATAAATCCATAACTTATACCTGTTTTAATACATTTGCAATTATCTTAGTTCTGTTCCAAGCCACAATCTTTCAACGTAGCCTATATTGCTGATATCATTTCCCTTCAGTGTATTAGAATAAAGAATATTATCAGCATCATACGCATAGATTCGGTTCTTGTAAAAATATGTTCCCTCTGTATCTGTAACTGCATCTGATTCCAGAATTGCAACAGCTTTGCTCTTAATGTTATCCATATAGTACTGCCTGCCGCCTGAAACATATGTTAAAGCCTTACTTTTATTATACACTTTAGATAATGAACCTGCATTAACATCTGACGCAATGTCTGTAATCTTGTTGTTATCAACTACTCGAAGCTGTCCTTTCGCATTAACATACACTATCTGACCATCTGATGAATTATATATGTAATTCTTTTCCTTAGTCATAGAATCAACATCCACATACTCACTCACTTTAGTTTCTCTGATAAGTGCTGATGTCATTGATGTACCTGAAATTCTGTATATAAGCGAATTGTCTCTATCAAATACATAATCTGCATCATTGTCTGTCTTCTTGTCTATCTTATACGCAGATGCATCTTTGCATGAGTAATAATATACTCCATCACTCTTAGAATACAGCAATGTATCCACATCTTTTCTTGTATTAAGGCTGTCTGCATTCGCTGTATACACACCTGTCATGTTCTCTGACACCGGCCATAACTGCATAACTGCATCTGCAACTGAAACCGGCTTTTCTTTTTTTTCATAATCATATGTATACAATGAGCCTGCATTAGTAAGACATACTATCAGGTGCTTTGACTCATACACATATGCCTTATTAAGATTACCCTCTATAAGAGTTGTCTGTGCCTCAGGCTGTTTCTTAACTTCTTTGACTCTGCTCATGGCGAGGCTTGTTCCATTAGTAGAACCCTCGTCATTAATAATATTAATATTCGTGTATATAACAAGACCGTCATCAGAGATATACATAATCTCTTTCTGCAGATTATCTTCTGACACAAGAACACATTCGTCCTTACTCCATATGTACATTGAATATCTGCCAGACGAGTTGGACTCATCATATGTTACCGTAACAAAATACTTTCCATTGTCACTCGCAACGCTTAAGATATTCTTACCTGAATCTATCTGTTCCGGCCACTGTGCTGTATAGAAAGTCTTACTGTCTGCCGCAAATATTGCATCACTTTCATCACACACATAATTGCTGTCCAGCCCTGCTATATCATATATCTTTCCGTTGTAGCTTACATAAAGAGCATAATTCTTCTTAGTTGCAAGCTTGTATATTCCAAATGCTGCGACACCAATAAGCACTACTGCTATCAGCGCTGCCGCTATCATTTTCATTCTTTTGTTTACTTTATGTCGTGCAATTCTTATCTGTGGCTTTTCCTGATTACCATTCCTGTTGCCACCTGTTTTTCCGCTACTTTGTCCCTGCTTTCTGCTGTCCGCTTTGCTTCTGTTCTGACTCTGCTTCTTACTTTCTGTCTTGTTTCTGCTCTGATTCTTTATCGCCTGCACGCGTTTTGCTAATGCCTGTCCATAGTCACTCTGTGATTCCTCTTTTTTATCAGAAGAAGCAGACCTCTCTTTCAAAGCCTGCTTCTCCTCATATGCTTTTCTTCTGGCAAGATAATCACTGTTGTTAACTAATATAACAGGTCCATCACATCTCGGACACTGACTGCCCTCATATTCCTGACCACATTTAGTACACAGCATAATTCTTTCCTTTTAATTATCGATTTAAATTCTGTTCTTTTATTAATTAAAATCTGAACTTATCTTCAAAATACGCCTTAAGATCTGCTATCTTTATTCTTTCCTGCTGCATTGTATCTCTATCTCTTACAGTTACAGCACCATCTTCTTCTGAATCAAAATCATATGTGATACAGAATGGTGTACCAATCTCATCCTGTCTTCTGTATCTCTTTCCAATATTACCTCTGTCATCAAACTCACAATTGTAATACTTAGAAAGTTCTGCATACACCTTTTCTGCACCTTCATTTAACTTCTTAGAAAGTGGAAGAATACCTATCTTAACTGGTGCTAATGCAGGGTGGAAATGAAGAACTGTTCTTACATCTCCGCCTTCAAGCTCTTCCTCATCATAAGCTGAGCAAAGGAATGCTAATGTTACACGGTCCGCACCAAGTGAAGGCTCAATAACATATGGTATATACTTCTCCTTAGCTTCATCATCAAAGTATGACATATCTTCACCAGATACTGTCTGATGCTGAGTAAGGTCATAATCTGTTCTGTCAGCGATACCCCAGAGCTCTCCCCATCCGAATGGGAAGAGGAATTCGATATCTGTTGTTCCCTTAGAGTAGAAACAGAGTTCTTCTGGTGAATGATCTCTTGCTCTCATCTCATCTTCCTTCATTCCTAATGCCTTAAGCCAGTCGATGCAGTACTGTCTCCAGTATGTGAACCACTCAAGATCTGTTCCAGGCTTGCAGAAGAACTCTAATTCCATCTGCTCGAACTCTCTTGTTCTGAATGTGAAGTTACCTGGTGTAATCTCGTTACGGAATGACTTACCAATCTGTCCAATACCAAAAGGTACTTTCTTTCTTGATGTTCTCTGGACATTCTTGAAGTTAACAAAGATACCCTGAGCTGTCTCTGGTCTTAAATATACTGTGTTCTTAGCATCCTCAGTTACCCCCTGGAATGTCTTGAACATAAGGTTAAACTGTCTTATATCTGTGAAATTGTGCTTTCCACATGAAGGACAGCATATATTCTTCTCATCAATGAAATTCTTCATCTGTTCCTGTGTCCATCCATCAACTGAGCCGCCGAGATCATATGAATTCTCATCTGCCCAGTCTTCTATAAGTTTATCTGCTCTGAATCTCTCATGACATTCCTTGCAGTCCATTAATGGATCAGAAAATCCACCAAGATGACCTGATGCTACCCAAGTCTGAGGGTTCATAAGAATTGCACAGTCAACTCCAACATTATATGGGCTTTCCTGTACGAACTTCTGCCACCATGCCTTCTTAACATTGTTCTTTAACTCAACACCAAGGTTACCATAATCCCAGGTATTAGCTAATCCACCATAGATTTCAGAACCTGGGTAAACAAATCCTCTTGCCTTAGCTAAAGAAACAATTTTCTCCATTGTCTTTTCCATAATAATATAATCCTCCTAAAGGCAACAGCCTGACTACATCGAACTGCATCGGCTGCTACATAATCTTAATCATTTTATAACATTTAGTGCTGATTAGCAAGAGGAATGATGTCTTAATCCTCCCAAGCTCAATATACATTCACACTTAAATATCACATCGTATAATTTTTAATGCATTACCAACATATATGTAATTAAAAAAGCATCAGAAAAGCCAGATATATAACAACTTCTGTTATTATACATCCGGCTTATATTATGCATTAATCAATAGTGTTCTTTTTCTTCTTATCTTCATGTATAACAAATACAATTCCTGCTAATGCCATAAACAACATTATACTATAACCTGCTACATTATACATATCAGCTGTCTTTACACTATCTTCTGCCTGTTCCTTATCACCTGAAATGGTTTCATCGCTTTTCTTATTATCATCATCCGTATCCGGCATTGGTGTTGGATCTGGCGTTGGTGTTGGTCCTGGCGCCGGATTATCACTCTTATTAAGCTCTTCATTTTTTGCACTAATAGCACTTAAAAGACTCTGACCTTTTGTTGTCCAGTAAACTGCATCAACTGTAAAACTGCCATCTGAATCTGCTGCTTTTGCTGTAAGTGTTCCATTTTTATCAACAACAAATACCTGCTGTCCATCTGGATTAACGCCCGCTACCCTTGATGGTGCTTTGACAGCCTTTGAGAGTGATATATTCATATTCTGAATCTGTTGTGCAAAAAGTTCTGCTGTTATAAAACCACCAAGCTTATTGCTATGTGTGCTATCTCCTGCTGACATAACCTGCATACCATTAACAGATTTGCCATTAGCTGCCTTTTCATCTGCTTTGTATGCTTCCTCATACATATTTTTTGTTATCTCAAACCCGTCAATAAGCAACACATTCTGTTCCTTTGCAAGCTGTTTAACTGCTTCAACATATGCATTATTTTCTGTTACCAGTGTTCCTGTTGTTGTATCTGTTGAATCATGATGTGGTTTGATACTTCCATCATTTGTATAATAAAGTCTTGATACTGGTGTTACAAGAACTGGTATAGCTCCCACTTCTCTCGCTGTCTCAATATACTGTGTGAGATACCACTTATAAGTGCCTCCACAGTCATACGAATAAAAGCTGTCACCATACTTTGAAGCAAGTGATGATGGTGTTGCCACTTTAGTTCCTGCTGTTACCGGATATATTCCATTAGCATCTGGTTCTCCAAGTGGTACATATCTATCTTCAAGATATCCTTTTCCATTAGCGCAATCATTGTGACCAAACTGTATAAACAGATAATCACCTTCTTTAATATTGGCTTTTATCTTATCTAATGATCCTTCATTAATAAAGTTACGGCTGCTTCTTCCTCCATTAGCATAGTTCTGTACCTTAACCTTTGAAGAGTCAAAGAATGCCTGTAAATATTCACCCCATGAACCTTCTGCCTGAGCCTTGCCACTCATATACATGCCTGATGCTGAATAATCCTTAACTGTTGAATCACCTGCTAAAAATACATTTACTCCATCACCAAGTTCTATATCTGTTGAACCCGTTGGATCTTCATATCCTTCCCTTACATATGCATCTGCCTTATAACTTACCGCTTCAGACTTTATTCCGCTTAGGTTTTCAGGTACAACTTCAACTTCAATATACTTTCCAATAGCATCTTTTGTGATTTTATATGTATTGTCTACATTGGCACTTGTTGCTTTTACAAGAGTCCTGTTTCCGTCATTATCAACAATATACCAACGGATTACAGATGCATCAGATGCATCATTTGCATTGCCAAGTGAATATACTACAGTAAGAGTATGTCCAGGATATGGTGCATTGATATCTCCATTATCAACAAGATATGGTGTTTTTTCAAATATCACTGTGCTCTCATCAGCAACATAAGCCGAAGGTGTCCAGCCAGAAAGATAATCATTCACAACATCTTTCTTTGCAACACTATCATCTGTTACAACTCCTGTAACTCTCTTAGAAATATCAACTGCTGTTCCATCTGTATAAACAGAATTATATTCTTTATAGTTTGCTTTTTCTGGTTTGTTACCAGACATATCAAACCATCCTTCATCTTTTATGTAACTGCCATTTATCTTAGTATTAAGGAATGTCACTCTCGCATCCTGTCCCCAAGGTCTTCCAAGATATCCTGCATTTACCTCAAGCTCATCGTTTCCTGTTATAGTACAGTTTCTAAACACATATCCTGTCTTAGTTGCTGCTGTTGGCTTGTGTGCTGTAATATATCCGCCAACAGAACCTGTACTATAACCAAAGAATCTAAGCTCACATCCGTCAAATACTGCATTGCCATCACCAAATATGTAATCTGTATTACCTTCTATGCGACAGTTCTTAAAATACATATTAGTTGCAGAATTACCAGTATATAATGTATCCTGGCTTCCAAGGAATGCACAATCTGTAAATTCTACCTTATCAGCTTCTATAGCCATTGCTGTTGCTCTTTCAGTTGCTGCTTTTGATGTAACATCTGTTGAGTAATTTCTTTCTGGAAGCTTCGTATCAGTTGGACTTACACCATCTTCTATTTCTTCATCTGTTATATATCGATTAAAAGAAGCCTCAAATGTAATTCCATCAGCACTAAATCCAGTTGCTGTATTTTTAAGCAATACTGAACATCCCCACTTTGAAGCAGCAGCTTTATCATACTTATCATATGCATTTTCAACATTATAATAACCTGTTGAATCTATGCTGTAATACTCATATCCAATTCCATAATACCATGTAAGAAGTACCTCTTTACCTGATGACTTTTCATCATTAACAAGTCTTACATAAGGAGTTGATATAACAACCTGTTCTCTGTATGTACCAGGAGCAATATGTACAGTAACTCCATTCTTTTCATCTGGAGCTGGTGTCATTGCCGATATTGCTGATACTGCCTCTTTTACTGTATTAAAATTAATATTTCCTTTTTCTTCATATCCAACATATATATCAGATACTCTTTCAATCTGCTCTTTATCCTTAGTAGATACCATTAAAATATCTTTAGTCACATCAGCATCATTTACTACTATATGTGTTGTTGTTCTATACCCATCAGCAACAGCTTCGATTGAATATGAACCATTTCTTAACATAACTTCATATCCATCTGTCGTTACTTTTCCTGTATATACATAATTATCATCTACATTCGTAAACTTAACAGATGTAACAGCTGTATTACCATCAAGTCCTGCAAACTTTCCTGCTACCTTATATAACCTTCTGGCAGAAACTTCAATATCTCTGGAATAGCTTACCTGACTTATTATCTCGCCTCCGCTTAAAACTTCATAATCATTAACTCCGATAAGTTCAACTGTATACTTGACATCAGGTTCAAGTGTAGCTGTAAATGCCTTTTCAGAATCAAGCTTAAGAATCACATCATCTGCTAATGAAGATGAATCAGCCACGAGTCTGACTGATAAATTAGATGTATCGTAATCAGCAGCAAAACCTGTAACCTTTCCTGTGTATGTATACACTTTCTTCTCTTCTATGCTTAATGTAACTCCAGACTTTCCTGTAAGAGCTTCATCTACTGTTGTCGAAATATTCTTTGTAGCATTCGAAAATCCATATCCTGCTACTCCTGATAATACTGCTGTATAATTACAGCCTGCTGCAAGTGTAGCTGTAAATGTATTCCCCTTTATATCTGCATCATATGTAATACCATTAGCCTCATCCTTAAACATAACCTTATAGCCGCTTAGCTGTGCGCCATCTATTGTTCCACTTACTGCAACTCCAGGTATTCTAACAATTCTGTTATATATAGGTTTTCCTGCTGCTGCATCTGTATATACCTTATATGATCCACTATACTTAGCCACAAATTCATATTTAGTACCCTTGTTAGTAAAGCTGGCTTTTTCTACCTGTTCATTATCTTCACCAAGATATTTAAAAACAAGTGTTCCTGTAGCAGCATTGCTTGATGCCATGTATACAACTATCTTATCTCCTGCTATTACATTGTTAATGGTAACATTTCTTCTTGTCTCTCCTCCTGTACCATTACAGTAATACATACCACCCGCTGTATATCCATCATCATATGCTGTTGTTGCTAAAGCATTGGTTCCATAGTTTTTGCTTGATGTTGAGAACAATCTGTCATTGGCTATATGATTGATAGTAAGATCACCAAATGTTGTCTCTCCAGCAACAAATTTTCCAGCCTGGGATACATTGGCACAACTATCCCAGTCAGAAGCAGTGATATTATTATTATATTTACTAGTATCTGCTTCCTGTACTGCACCCATATCCCATACGTCAATCTTTCTTTTTGACGCATCTGATCCTGCTGCAAATGCAGCCACATCTATGCTTGTAATAAGCATAAGAACTGCACATAAAAGACTGCTAAGACGTCTTTTAGTTATTCTGCGCATATTGACCTCCCTTTCTACCATTAAAAGGCATCACTATATTATATATTTGCATGAATATCAATAATTTTTATTTCAAAAACTATTTAATATTCATAATGCAATTGTATAGTATGAACCAATGTCAAGGTCAATATTTTTAATGTATTTAACAAAGAATTGTTTTTATATACGTACACGTCACATTATAAAACTGCTGCCATTAATCTTCCCAAGGACGAATCCTGTAAGCAGCCCCTATCTCATCACATAGCTTCTGGCACTCTGCCTCTTCCTCGTGAGATATGGTTGTGTCAACTGTTGTAAGAACAACATTAGGGATATACCTGGTACATTCCTTTGCGAAGCTTATCATTTCATCAAATGATTTTTCGCCGAACTTACTTCTTACAAGTGCATTGTATTCATCTTTGTGTGGATTGTTAAGACTGATTGATATTGTGTCAATCAAGCCTTCCATCTCTGGCACAATGTCTCTGCCATTAACAAGATTTCCAACTCCGTTAGTATTGATTCTTGTCTTTTTGCCATATGTTTTCTTAACATACTCAGCAACCTTGATAAGAACATTGAATCTTTCTGTCGGTTCTCCGAATCCGCAAAATACAACTTCTTCGTACTCATCCATATTGAATCTGGCAAACTCAGCAATAACCTCATCATATGATGGTTCTCTCTCAAGCCATAGTCTGCCTGACTCTCCGATTCTGTCCATTGTCTGTCTCAGGCAGAAAGTACATGAATAGGGACATTTGTTAGTCAAATTAACATATAAATTATTATGCACCTTATATAATATTTCCATTATAATTCTTCTCCTTTTTATTTTAACGTAGTCAGCAGTTCCTCAAACGGCACACCGTCTGTCAGAGGAATATCCATCTCTATAGCCTTGAGTATGCATTTTTTTATAAATGTAGATGCTTTTCTTACTGACTCATGGAAATTCACACCATTTACAGCATCTGCAGCTATTATAGATGCAAATATATCTCCTGTTCCGGAACGCTGTGTTCCAACCTTCATAGTCTTAATAAGATAGTCTTCCCTGTTCTTTTCGTAACAGTAATTACCAATATAATGGCCCCGCTGGATTCCTGTAATAACAATCTTAGATGGTCCCATTGCAACAAGCTTCATTGCAATTTTTTTAAGCTCATCATTGGAATAATCCGGTCTGTATGGCTCGTCAGTTATAATGCATGCCTCCGTAAGATTAGGTGTGAGAATATCTGCATATTTTACAAGCTTCTTCATCTCCTGGCATGTCTCATCAGTATATGTCGGATACAGATTTCCGTAATCACCCATAACCGGGTCGATAACAACAATATTATCTTCAGTCTTGAAATTCTTGAAAAATTCTTCAACAATTGCAATCTGATTATGTGAACCTAAGAACCCTGTTACAATTCCATCGAATTTAAGGTTTAACTTCTTCCACTCTGCCATATAAGGCGGCATATTCTCTGTGAAATCTTTAAAATAAAAGCTGTCAAAACCTGTATGATTAGAAAATATCGATGTAGGCATTGGACAGCACTGAATCTTCATTGCTGATATAACAGGCAGCTCAACTGCAATAGAACATCTTCCAAAACCAGAATAATCATTAATTGCTGCTATTTTCTTCTGGTTATTATGAGACACATTTTTATCCGGCATATTGTCTCTCCTTTCGTCTGAATGTTACATAAAATCTTTACTCCTTAATATACAAAAAACTGGCATATGATAACATAGCCAGTTTATGTAATATTTATATGGTCAGATTAAGCATTTCCTTCGACTTAAATTCTTTATCGAATACAATGCTTTCCAGCCTGTTTACCACAAGCCTTAATTCTTCCTGGACTTCTTTGGTAACGGTGAATGAATACAGCCTGTTAAGCTGTGTTGTAACAATATACTGGAGTGTATATACCGTTGAGCCCGAAAGTGTAATTCCATCATATACATTTATAGCACAATTCTTACAGCATAGTCCGTTTCTTGAATATGAATATACATACAGATTATCTTCTCTGCCGCATTCGTGACATGTGAAGAAATCCGGACATTCACCGTTGACTGCAATCATTCTTATCTCGTATATGAATCTTATAAGTTCATGGCTGACAGCACCTCTGCCCAATGCCTTAAGAGTGATATAAAGCAGATTAATCATTTCTGATGCATCAAGATTCTCCCTGCCATAATAATCTGCAATCTCAGCAAAATAGCAGGCGTAGCACACGGCATTAAGGTCATTTACCACATTTTCAAAGTACTCCTTGGCCGATGCTTTATACATCGTATATGATTCGCGTCCACGGTACACCTCAAATGTTCCGAATATAAAGCTTCTCGTAACACCAATCAATGCGCTGTTAGGCTTTCTCGCACCTTTCGCAAATACAGTTATCTTGCCATACTCCTTAGTCAGTATAACCAGTCTTCTGTCATATTCCCCGACAGGCATGGCGGAAAGTATCATGCCTGTAACAGTAGTAACCTCCGCCATCGCACCCTCCTGTCATGTATATTATTTGTCCTTCTTCTTGTCATATCCGAAGTTCTTAAGAAGAATATCACTGTCGCGCCATTCCTTCTTAACTTTTACCCAGAGCTTAAGATTAACCTTCATGTCAAGCTGCTTCTCAATCTCGTATCTTGCATTAGTTCCAATTTTCTTAAGCATTTCACCACCCTTGCCGATAATAATTCCTTTGTGGGAATCTCTTTCGCATATGATAGTAGCGTCGATATCTGTAATGGGACCTCTTGCATTTCTTCTTTCCTTGAAGCTGTCAATAACAACCGCAATTCCGTGTGGAATCTCATCATTTAATGCATGAAGTGCCTTCTCTCTTATAAGCTCTGCAACAATCTGCTTCATTGGCTGGTCTGTTACTGTATCTTCATCATAGTACATCGGACCATAATCAAGATGTGAGAATATAACATCAAGCAGGTCGTCAACATTATTGCCGTTTCTTGCGCACACAGAAACAATATCAACAAAATCAAGTTCCTTTCTGTAGCAGTCAATAACCGGTAGAATCTCCTCTTTCTTAATTGTGTCAGTCTTATTGATAACAAGAACTATAGGAGTCTTACACTCTTTAAGCTTCTCAACGATATGCTCCTCGGCAGCTCCAAGATGTGTTGTAGGCTCAACAAGCCAGCATATAAGGTCAACCTCACTGATTGTCTTCTCTGCCGCACCAACCATGTATTCACCAAGCTTGTTCTTAGCCTTGTGGATACCCGGAGTATCAACGAAAACAATCTGTCCTCGCTCATCAGTGTATACAGTCTGTATTCTGTTTCTTGTAGTCTGAGGCTTGTTAGAAGTAATCGCAATCTTCTGTCCGATTATCTGATTCATAAGTGTTGACTTACCAACATTAGGTCTTCCTATAAATGTTACAAAGCCTGTCTTAGTTCTTGTGTTCTCTGCCTTAGCACCCCCGGTAATTCCACTGGCTGCAAGCATCTCATCTAAATTCATACATTCTTCCTTTCTACTATCCCTGCACCTTGATAAGTGGCTGTATCTTATCAAAAAGCTCACTCTCTTTATTGATTTCCTTGCTGCTTCCCACAACGCAGAAATAATTCTCATCCATTGCACATCTTACAAGTGGAGCAAGCTCTCTTATTCTTTCTACATTACAGTCAAGAACCTGACCTCTTTCTTTCTTGAGTGATTCATAATCTGTGTTACAGATGTATGCACCAAATGATCTTGTTCCCTTTGCTGCCGGATTCATAGGTGTATCTATATCACCGATTGTTCCTATTATGAACTTGACCATATCCCTGTCGCTTACATCAAAATGTTCAAGATAGTCTGCTGCATTTTCATATATATCGTTAGTCTTTCTTAAGTTAGGGTCTCTGTAAGAAACCATATACATGTCACCGTTTCTGTAAGAACCGCTCATGCAACCGTATGCGCCGCCTTTAACTCTTACATTAATCCAGAGATAATCATACGAGAATATAACCTTAAGCACTCTTAATGCTCCTGTGTATTCATATCCTCCATCCCTGAAATTGCCACATCTTGCAACATACTGAACCTGTGAAGCTGAAGTATATCCTGTCTTGACATTTGCAGGTGTGTACTTTCTTTCGCATGCTGGCATGTCCGATTTTTTCAATTCTTCCGCATACTTTCCGAAGGCAGGTGCAAATGCATCATATCCTTTATCATCAGCAGTAAAGCTGACAATAATATTCTCTTTGTGGAATATATAATCGACAAGTTTGCTTAACTTATCTGAGATATCTTCCTTAAGCTCATCAAACTGTGAGTCAAGCTTCTGTATAAGCTCATAGAACCCATATCCTCTCATCTCGTTAGAATAATATGCATTTCTTGAGAACTGTGCCATACCTGCAAGCATTGCTGTTGAATGTCCTGCACTTGTCATTGTGCTTTCCATTCTTGACTTAAGCTTCGCAATTATCTCTTTAAGTCTCTTATAATCTGAGAACTTTGTCTTATATATAATTTCATTCATCATATCAAGGACGAACTGAATATTGTCATAGAGAACCTTACCCTTAACCTCATACATGATAGTACATTTGTCAAAATCCTTATTATCTGTGTATATGGCAGCATCAGTTGAGATTCCACCACAGTTAATATTGATTTCATTAGTCAGCTCTGTATATGTGTACTTTTCAGTATCCATAAGTCCAAGAACCGAGCTTAAAAGTCCGATATATGGAAGCAGTTCATCAGGCACATTCTTACAGTCGTAGCACATCATTATATATGCAATTCCATTAGTGAACATATTGTGGTGGATTACATCAACACCACCAATCTTCTTAGGGTCAATATATAACTTAGCCGGCTCTCTTGTGATATCCTTTAACTCAAGCTGTGGAATCTTCTCAAGATCCTTCTGGCTTGAAGGTGTATCCTGATATTCCTTTAATGCCTTTGTCTGCTTAACAAGCTCTTCCAGTTCTTCCTTGGAAAGTGTTGCCTTATACTTTGCAAGCTGCTCTGCTTCCTTTGCTTCCTTCTCCTCTGCAAGTCCATGCTTTGGAACAAGGCTTAACACTACCTCATGATTATTATTAATAATATTGTCTTCAATGAATTTCTCAAAGAAGCAATTCTCTGAATCCTTCTTGATTATTTCAAATGTCTCACCTGCCTCAACATGAACAAATGGCTTGTTCTCATCATAAAGCCAGCTGTCCATCATTGTGAGATAATACATAAGTCCCTTTGGATATGGTCCAAAATCAGCTTCTCTGTATTTGAATTCGTAATAGTTGATTCCTGCCTTAACCATTCTCTTGCTAAGACCGTTCTTAACAATATCTGAAAGCGTGTCTTCAACAACACTCACAAATCTGTCTCTGTCACTTTCATTCGCATTCTTAGTAATAATTGAATACACCGGCTGATACACAGAAGTCTCTAACACACTATACACATCTGTTCCAATTCCGGCATCAATAAGTGCCTGCTTAAGCGGAGCACCCGGTGCCATGATAAGTGCATAATCAAGAATCTGTAATGCAAGATAGCTTACTGGGTCTGTTGATGTTCCGATAACAACATTGTAAGAAAGATAAGTGTTATCCTCCTCTGGCTCATCATCAGTAATTGCATACTCTCTTGTCTCATACTTAGGTGCGTCAAATGCTTTCTGGAAAGTTACCTCGGCATCTATATTGACATCATTCTTATCAAAAGCTGAGAGGTATTCATTATTAAGATATTCAAGCCTCTCATCAACATCAATATCTCCGTACAGATAGATATAACTGTTCACAGGATGATAATATTCCTTGTGATACTTAATGAAATCTTCATACTTAAGCTGTGGTATAGCCTCAGGGTCACCACCGGATTCATTCTTGTATTCAGAATCAGGGAAGAGTGATACAAATGTATATCTTGAAAGCACATCATCTGCTGAAGAATACACACCCTTCATCTCATTAAATACAACTCCGTTATAAGCAAGCTCTCCATCTACATCTTCAAGCTCATAATGCCAGCCTTCCTGCTTGAATATCTCCTCATGCTCATACATTGCAGGATAGAATACCGCATCCATATAGACATCCATAATATTCTTGAAATCTGCCATATTGCAGCTTGCAACAGGATATACTGTCTTATCCGGATAAGTCATTGCATTAAGAAATGTGTTAAGAGAACCCTTGCATAGTTCTACAAATGGGTCTTTAACCGGATATTTTCTTGAACCACACAAGGTAGAATGTTCAATTATATGCTGCATTCCCGTGTCATTATCCGGTGGTGTCTTAAAACCTATAGAAAATACCTTGTTATCATCATCATTAGAAATAATTGCAACTCTCGCACCTGATTTCTTATGCTTTAATAAAAGTCCTACGGAATTAAGGTCATTAAGCTTTTCAATGTTCACAAGCTCATATGCACCGTAATCTTTATTAAGTTCGTTATATCTTGTCTCTAAATTCATATTACTGCTTTAATCTCCAATCTTTACAATAAGGAATTATACATATAAATATAATACCCCACAATGTAGGATTTTACCACATTGTGGGGTGAGTGTAAACTTACATTACATATGTAAGCTATAGTATTTATTTGCCGAAAAGACCTTTCTTCTTACCGTGTCTTTCATTGCCTGTAAGCGCCTTTTCATATGCCATAAGTGCGTCCTTCTGCTCCTGATTAAGCTTTGTAGGAATATCAACTATTAAAGTGATATAATGATCGCCTCTCTGTGCTGCATTTCTTACACTTGGCATACCTTTGCCTTTAAGTCTTACTCTTGTACCTGATGCTGTTCCCGGCTTAACTTCGTACAATACTTCTCCATCAACAGTCTTAACCTTGATTTCACCGCCAAGTACCGCTGTTGGATAGCTTATTACAACATTAGAGAATATATTGTATCCGTCTCTTTCAAATTCTGTGCTTGCTGAGATAATAACAGCAACTAAGAGGTCACCTCTTGGTCCGCCATTAACTCCCGGCTCACCTTTGCCCTGTATACGTACGCACTGGCCATTATCGATACCTGCCGGGATATTGACTTCAATAGTCTTCTTGCTGCTTATATAGCCTGTTCCGTAACAATCCGGACACTTCTCCTTAATTATCTTACCAGTTCCATGACAGTCAGGACATGGCTGCTGGCTTCTTACCATTCCAAGGAATGACTGCTGTGTGAAAGTCACCTGTCCACGACCACCACATTTGCTACAGGTCTCTGGTGATGTACCAGGCTTAGCTCCTGTACCGTGACAGCTTGAGCACTCATCCTTTAATGTAACATCTATCTTCTTGGTTGTTCCCCTTACTGACTCGTCAAATGTAATTCTTACATTAACTCTTACATCAGCACCTCTTCTTGGTCCATTGCTGTTTCGTCTGCTTCCGCCGCCTCCGAACATACCGCCAAAGAGATCTCCGAAAATATCTCCCATGTCACCAAAATCGAAATCGAAGCCACCTGCTCCAGCTCCACCTGCTCCGCCTTCAAATGCGGCATGGCCAAACTGGTCATACTGTCTTCTCTTTTCAGCATCGCTTAACACCGCATAAGCTTCAGAAGCCTCTTTGAATTTTATTTCAGCTTCTTTATCCCCTGGATTCATATCAGGATGATATTTCTTTGCAAGTTGTCTGTATGCTTTCTTAATAGCAGCGTCATCGGCATCCTTAGGCACGCCAAGGACTTCATAATAATCTCTCTTATCTGCCATGATTGCTTCCTCTTTCTTATTTAATCAACAGAAACTGCACGGAGTTTACACCCCATGCAGTCCTTATTCCAGTCAGTTATTGCTGACAATTAAACCTCTTTGTAATCTCCGTCAACTACATCATCACCGTATGGAGCTGAACCATTAGAAGCACCAGCACCCATATCAGGACCTGCACCTGCTCCCATGTCTGGGCCTGCACCACCAGCAGCCTGCTGTGATTCATATAACTTAGCGAAAAGCTTCTGAGCACTTTCCATAAGTTTTTCCTTGGCAGCCTTGATTTCATCAACCTGTGCATCTGTCATGTTTTCTGGGTCAGAACCATCAACAAGTGCCTTTAATGCGTTAAGGTCAGTCTCAACTGCAGCCTTGTCAGAAGCATCAAGCTTGTCGCCTGCCTCATCCATAGCCTTCTGTGTCTGGAATACCATTGAATCAGCTTCGTTACGTGCATCAATAGCATCCTTACGCTTCTTATCCTGAGCCTCGAACTCAGCAGCTTCCTTAACTGCCTTATCGATATCTTCATCAGACATGTTAGAACCAGCAGTAATTGTGATGTGCTGTTCCTTACCTGTTCCAAGGTCCTTAGCAGATACATTTACAATACCATTGGCATCGATATCAAATGTAACTTCAATCTGTGGAACACCTCTTCTTGCTGGAGGGATACCATCAAGTCTGAACTGTCCAAGTGACTTGTTATCTCTGGCAAACTGTCTTTCACCCTGTACAACGTTGATATCAACGGCTGTCTGGTTATCAGCAGCTGTAGAGAAAATCTGGCTCTTCTTTGTAGGAATAGTTGTATTTCTCTCAATAAGTCTTGTAGCAATACCACCCATTGTCTCGATTGAAAGTGAAAGTGGTGTTACATCAAGAAGAAGGATATCACCAGCACCTGCATCACCAGCTAACTTACCACCCTGGATAGAAGCACCGATAGCTACGCACTCATCTGGGTTAAGAGTCTTGCTTGGCTCATGTCCTGTTAATGACTTAACCTTATCCTGTACAGCAGGAATTCTTGTAGAACCACCAACTAATAATACCTTTGAAAGCTCTGAAGCTGTAAGACCTGCATCTGAAAGTGCATTCTTAACTGGCTCTGCAGTCTTTTCTACAAGGTCATGTGTTAATTCATCGAATTTAGCTCTTGTAAGAGTCATCTCAAAGTGCTTTGGTCCTTCAGCTGTAGCTGTGATGTAAGGAAGATTGATTTCTGTCTGAGTTGTGCTTGAAAGTTCCTTCTTAGCCTTCTCAGCTGCTTCCTTAAGTCTCTGAAGAGCCATTGTATCCTTAGAAAGGTCAACGCCTTCCTTAGCCTTGAAATCATTTAACATATACTGTGTAACAGCATTATCGAAATCATCACCACCAAGCTTGTTATTACCAGCTGTAGCAAGAACTTCAATTACACCATCACCGATTTCGATAATAGACACATCGAATGTACCACCACCTAAATCGTAAACCATAATCTTCTGCTCATGCTCATTATCAAGACCATAAGCTAAAGCTGCTGCTGTAGGCTCGTTGATAATACGCTTTACATCAAGACCTGCAATCTTACCAGCATCCTTAGTAGCCTGACGCTGTGCATCGTTGAAGTAAGCAGGAACTGTTATAACTGCCTCTGTAACCTTCTCACCAAGATAATTCTCTGCATCTGACTTTAACTTCTGTAAAATCATAGCTGAGATTTCCTGTGGAGTATATTTCTTTCCATCAATCTCAACCTTGTAATCTGTACCCATATGTCTCTTGATAGAAGAGATTGTCTTATCAGCATTAGTAACTGCCTGACGCTTTGCAGGATCACCTACAAGTCTCTCTCCTGTCTTTGAAAATGCAACTACTGAAGGAGTAGTTCTTAAACCTTCTGCGTTAGCGATAACAACTGGCTTACCACCTTCCATTACAGCTACGCAAGAATTAGTTGTACCTAAATCAATACCAATAATCTTTCCCATAATAAAATGTCCTTTCTATAATTAAATTGATTAATACCTTGTGTTACATATGCTTTCTGGCTTATCGCTAGTTAGCAACCTTGACCATGCTGTGTCTTATAACCTGGTCTCTGTATGTGTAGCCCTTCTCAAACTCTTCAACTACGATGTTCTCTCCAACTGAATCATCCTCAACATGCATTACTGCATTGTGAAAATCCGGATTGAACTCACCGCCTAAAGCTTCAATAGGCTTAACATCTGCATCCTCAAGCATCTTTAAAAGCTGCTTGTGAACCATATCCATTCCCTTAGCGAATGGAGTTTCAAGTTCCTCATCTGTCACACTCTTAAATCCTCTGTCGAAGTTATCAACAATAGGTAAAAGCTTCTTAATGATATCTGAGGCTCCCATCTCGAACATAGTAGATTTCTCTTTCTCTGTTCTCTTTCTGAAATTATCAAACTCAGCCATCTGCCTCTTTACTCTATCCTGAAGTTCTTCTATAACTGCATCCTTAGGATCTTTCTTCTTAGAGCTCTCAGTGCTCTCATCCTGTGCCTCGGCCTTGTCTGATTCATCAGCTTCACATGTATTCTGACTTTCATCAGCCTTACATTCTGATTCGCAGTTGCAGGCTTCTTTTTTCTTAGCATCAGTCTCCTGATTCTTTACTTCATCCTGAACTGTCTCTTCTGATTTCTTTTTCTTTACATCCTTTGACACTTCAATACCAACCTTTCCTAAGTTTTCTTAAATACATCATCCAAATGCGTCTGCATCTCTTTTAAGGTATCAACAACCTTTTCATAATCCATACGCTTCGGTCCAATAATACCAATTGTTCCCTTCATTCCATCCTGCAATTCATATGTGGCTGTTACCACACTACAGTCCTTCATGGACTCAACCGGTGTTTCATTTCCTATATATACCTGAATGCCGTGGTTATCATCTTCAGTCTTATCTGAATCATCCTTGTCATTAACAAGTCCAGACAAGCCCTGTTTTTCCTCCAAGGCATATATAAGCTCACTTGCTTTCCCGGAATCACTAAGCTCCGGATACTTGAATATGTTAGTTGCGCCGCTTGTGTATATCTTCAGGTCGTCAGCCTTACTTATAGTCTCAACAATCGCGTCTAACACTTCTTTAACAATACCCATATGCTCACCTGCCTGGCTCTCCATCTTGGATATAAGTCCCAGATGCATCTCCTGCAATGTAAGACCTGTGAGTGTTGTATTAAGAAGAAGATTAAGCTTCAGAAGATTCTCTGGTGAAATATCCTCGCTGATAGTTATAACCTTGTTCCTTATAAGATTACCTTCCATAACAATAACAGCAAGAAGCTTATTCGGTTCAAGCTGTGAAAGCTGAACAAATCTTAACTTATTACCAGTTACCTTAGGAGTTGTTATCATCGTGGCATAATTAGTATTATTCGCCAGAACCTTTGCTACATTCTGAAGAAGCTCCTCTACTCTGTCTACCTTCTCTGATAAGGCATCCTTCATAGAATCAAGTTCTTTCTCTTTATCACCAACCTGCTGTTCTCTTAAGGATATCTCTTCCTCTTTCTGGGCCATTAAATCGTCAACATATAATCTGTAACCCTTATCAGTTGGAATTCTTCCAGCAGAGGTATGTGGCTGTACAATGTAGCCAAGCTCTTCTAAGTCTGCCATCTCATTCCTTATAGTTGCTGAACTTAGCTGTAAGTCAGTCAGCTTGGAAATCGTTCTTGAGCCAACCGGTTCTCCGGTATCAAGATAATTCTGAATAACAGCTTTAAGTATCTTAACCTTACGGTCATCCAGTCGTCCATCCGTCTCCATGGCATCCTCTCCTTTCATCTTGTTAGCACTCATTAAGTTGGAGTGCTAATATCGATACATTTAAGATATCACTACCCTAACATGATGTCAACAACAATATTTCTTTTTTCTATAAATAATTTATAAATTTATTGAACAGAATCTTAACATACTATATAATTCAGCTATAAATATCATTATTATATATAGAGATATTTACCAAGGAGTTACAATGAAAAAGCACAGTTCAAAAAAAACTTTTTTAAAGATTCTGCTTATACTTTCTCTTATCGCTGCATCTGTTACAATATTATCATTCCTTATTGATATGAAAAATTCTTCTCCTGATAATGTAAGTATTAACATAACACAAGTTGGGACTATTTCATCGGATGATTTATCGCGTGGGGAAGTTAATAATTCTGACAATTCACAGGAAGATAATAAAAATAATAATTCAGAGGATTCTTATAAAGATTTTCACAATACAATTCACTCTGAAAATGAACTAAAAGAACTACTGGCATCCGGAAGAAAAGCATATATAGATAATTTTCCGTGTCTGAATCAGTTACCGGAGCTACCTACCGGCTGTGAAGTCACTTCACTCACTATGGTTCTTAACTATCTTGGATATGATGCTGATAAAACTGATATTGCAGCTAATTATCTAGAAAAAGGAGACTATCCTGATGCTAATCCCAACACCACATTTGTAGGAACACCTTTTGATAAAGCTTCTTATGGATGTTTTGCTCCTGTAATCACTGATTGTGCCAATCTGTATGGCGCCCATGCCGTTAATATATCAGGTGCCTCAATTGATCAGTTCTGCCAGTATGTTGAGAACGGGCAGCCTGTTATTGTCTGGGCAACTATGAATATGGAGTCCACTGATTATGGTTCTTCTGTATGGATTGCTAAGGATGGTCAGCTTGTTATCTGGCCCGGTATGGAACACTGCCTTGTTATGATTGGATTTGATTCTGCCAAAAATGAAGTATATATGGCGGATCCTCTTAACGAAAATATAACAACCTATAATTTTTCTGTATTTTATCAAAGATGGCTTGAACTTGGCTGTCAGGGAGTAATTGTTGACAGATAAACAAAAAATCTCCGGACCATTATTACACAGTCCGGAGATTTTTATATTTTCATTAGATTCCAAGAATCTTCTTAACTTCATCACACATCTTATCAGAATCGCATACAGTATCATGAAGAACTGGTGCTGTTCTGATTTCTTCAATTGCGTTAGGAACTTTGACATTGCTTATCTTGCTAAGCTCATCTACAAGTTCGAAGTCTCCCATTGAATCATATTTGGAATCAATAGCATTCATAACGCTTCTTGTAAACTTATATGGGCTTGCTGTTGAAGCAATAACTGTCTTAGTTGTATCGCCTGTTTCTTTTCTGTACTTATCATATACAGTTGCAGCAACTGATGTATGTGTATCAATTACATATCCGCAATCTTCATATATCTTCTTGATTGTAGCTGCGTCCTCTGCCTCTGTAGCATAATTGCCATAGAAGTCAGCTAACTGTGCTTTCATATCATCTGTAATCTTGTACTTTCCTTCTGACTTTAATGATGCCATAAGTTCTGCATTCTTAGCTGCATTATTACCGGCAATTCTGTATATAAGTCTCTCAAGATTACTAGAGATAAGGATATCCATAGATGGTGAAGTTGTAAGAACGAATTCTCTGTTTCTGTCATACTCACCTGTTGCGAAGAAATCATATAATACCTTATTCTCATTAGATGCGCAGATAAACTTATTAATAGGAAGTCCCATATTCTTAGCATAGAATGCAGCTAAGATATTACCAAAGTTACCTGTAGGAACAACTACATTTATCTTCTCGCCATCCTTAATCTCTCCATTAGCTAATAACTTGGCATACGCATATACATAATAAACAATCTGTGGAACAAGTCTTCCGATATTGATTGAATTAGCTGATGAGAACTGGAATCCGGCATCATTCATAACCTTCTCCAATTCCTTATCAGAGAAAATGTTCTTAACACCTGTCTGTGCATCATCAAAGTTACCCTTGATTCCGATTACATATGTATTATCACCCTTCTGGGTTACCATCTGCTTCTCCTGAATTGGGCTTACACCATTCTTAGGATAGAAGACGATAATCTTAGTCCCAGGAACATTAGCAAATCCAGCTAAAGCTGCCTTTCCTGTATCTCCTGATGTAGCTGTAAGAATGACAATTTCATTCTTAACATTGTTCTTCTTTGCAGAAGTTGTAAGAAGATGTGGAAGTATAGAAAGTGCCATATCCTTGAAAGCTATTGTAGCTCCATGGAAAAGTTCAAGGAAATATTCATTCTCAACTTTAACAAGTGGAGTCATCTCCTCTGTATCGAACTTAGAATCATAAGCTCTGTCTATACAGCTCTTAAGTTCTTCCTCTGTAAAATCATCAAGCATAAGCTTCATAACTTCATAAGCAACTTCCTTATAATTCATCTTAGACAACTCTTCTAAGCTTTTATCTAATGATGGAATACTCTCTGGTACAAAAAGTCCTCCGTCTGCTGCCAGCCCCTTTAATATAGCCTGCGATGCAGTAACCTTAACATTGTCGTCTCTAGTACTTCTGTAGAACATGCTCATCTTTAATACACCTCATAATTAATATAGTGTGCCTGCGTTAACATCGCAGGCTTTTGATATTATACAACAGACTTCTGTACAAAAACAATACCCTTATGTACGAAATACATTTTAAAATAATATTACTTTCCAGTTACAGGTACACACATCAGCACATATAACACCTCTTCTTCATCTTCATACGCCTTGCTTATAACAATTCCTGTCACGTCTCCTGCCACTTTAAGATTATGTTCTTTCATATATGTAATATGCTTTCCAATCATAATCTGACGAACCTCATGATCAGACTTTTCACTCATCAAGCTTAATTTTGCTGGAATTCTTGAGATTCCCATAACAGATGGCTTGGCTGTATAATGCCTTGCATAGTCATTAGTCTTAAGACTGTACTTCTCAACATGCTCCTCTTTTACAGCAATTCCACAGCATATAGTAAATCTGCCCTCTTCAATCTCTTCCTTTGGAATCATATATATGTGTTGTAATTCAGGAGAATTATACAGAAATTCTTTCACCTGCAATAACCGTTCCGGCTCCTGAAGCAGTTTTTCACCATATTTGTACAGAACGTATCTTAAGTCAAGGCTGTTCTTTTCATATATGTCCGAATTGACTGCAGCCTTATTCATCAGCACATAATCATCTTTCAGCCTGTGCCTTAAATATGTCATATACGCAATCTGCCTGTCCATCTCATCCATACGTTTCTTGTATGCCTCAATAGACTGTTCTAATGAAAAATGCTGCATCTTTGCTATCTGTTCATGTGAAAATCCATACTTCACATGCATTTTAGCATTAAGTACGCCGAATATCCCATCATCATCATAATACCTGTATCCACTGTTTTCATCACGCACAGCCGATATATACCCCATATCCTCATATCGTCTGACAGTATTAGTAGACACATCTAATAATTTTGCCAAATCACTAATTTTATATCTCATGCCTTCTGCCTCTTAATATAATATTTAGTAAGCCGGAACAAATGGCAGCTCTATCGGATCTGTCTTTGTGTTTTCCGTTTTATCGTTTTCTGAACTGGTACTGTCTGTTCCGGAAGTATTGTCAGTTCCTGAAGTATCCTTATCAGCCGCAGCGCTACTGGCGGCAGCAGTACTTTCGGGTACGATACTTACTGGCGGCAGCTCAGAATTAATGTTATTATACTGCGCATCAGAAGCATTTTCCTGTACATTCTTCTTTTCGCCGGTCTTCTGTGATTCACCATTTGTCTGTGATTCATCATTTGTCTGTGATTCACCAGCCGGAATCATATGTACATCTCTGCCATCATCATATTCCTGACCGCTTTCACTTTGCAGCTTCTGGCTGTTATCAGTTGAAATGTTATTCTTATTCTTTCCACATGCTGATAACGGCAATGTCAAAAGTGTAATTATCATAATTATAAATGTTATATTTCTTTTACTCATTCTTTTACCTTTCAATATGTTCTGCCAATGTGTTATCATTTATTATATATAATTATATCTGTATACACAATTAATATATGTTATAATCTTTATATCAATGGTAGTGTCAAATGGCACATTAAATCAGAGTATAAGTTTGGGGAAGCCTACTAATATTACAAAATATAATGAAATAGTGGGTTTAAAGGACAAATTTATAAAACGATTGGGGGATTCTCATGACAGGAGTTTACGAGGCAAGAAAGAAAAGTGGTGAAATATATTATCGTGCGTCATTTACATATAAGAATAAACACATCAGCCTCGGAAGTTCCTCTGACGAGGCTTCCTGTCATGCCATGTACAACGAAGCCTGTGAGATAATAAACAATTCTTCTGACCACTGGATTGATACTGACCACAGAACAACTTCATATAATGAAGCAATGACACTTTCTCTTGGTAAATACATCTCACTTATCAATTTCAGGGATAACAACATTTATATAAAGACACCTATATATATGTGCCATAAATATTTCCTGTATTTTCTCAAAGAACATGAGGTTTTACAGTTTTCTACTGATGACCTTTTTTACTATTCCAACCACACAATTATGAGCCGCGGAGGATATTATTTTGTAAATGATTATGGAATGCAGACAAGCATTCTCTCAAGATTCGGAGTAAGAAGCCACTCTGTAAAAGGCAGGGATTATGTATTTAAAAATGGGGATACGCATGATTACAGATACGAAAACATTCTTGTTGTCAATAAATACAATGGTGTTTCCCAGTTTACTAAGAATGGACGAATTATGTACAGAACCAGGATTCATATTAACGGCGACTATATACTCGGTGAATTCTCATCCGAAGCAGAAGCTGCAATTGCGTATAACAAGGCCGTTGACATGCTTTCAGGCCTTGTAAATATAACTTATACCCCTAATTACATAGAAGGCATATCCTCCGTAGAATATGCCTCCCTTTATCACAATATTATATTGTCTAAGAATTTCAGAAATTATGTAAAGTCTGTCTGTTTTTAAGCCTCCACAATCTTTCCAGCAATAGCACTTGCTGCTGCTGTAGCTGGAGACGCAAGGAATATCTTAACCTTGCTTGTTCCCATTCTTCCAAGGAAGTTTCTGTTGTTAGTTGCAACAACTACCTCTCCGTCAGTAAGAATTCCGCCTGTTCGTCCACAGCATAATCCACAGCCCGGATGTGTAACAATTGCTCCGGCTTCAACAAGTGTCTCAAGTGTTCCGTCTGCAAGAGCTTCTTTATATATCTTGCGGCTTGCAGGAGTAACTATTAACTTGACAAATGGTGCAACCTTCTTACCCTTAAGAATAGCTGCTGCACACTGAAGATCCTCTAATCTTCCGTTAGTACATGAACCGATGAAGACCTGATCTACTGCTGTTCCGGCAAGCTCTGTAACAGGCTTGATGTTATCTACCTGTGAAGGACATGCAAGAACTGGAACTAAATTCTCTGCATTATATGTAATCTCTCTTGCATATACTGCATCCGCATCTCCCTTTAAATCCTTTAATTCATCTGTAAGTTCTACATTACAGTACTCTGCTGTCTTTTCATCTGGTGTAAAAAGAGCACATTTGGCACCGGCTTCAATAGCCATGTTAGACATAGACATACGGCTTGCAACGCTCATCTCGTCAATTGTTGAACCTGTGAATTCAAGTGCCTGATAAGTTGCGCCATCTGCTCCAAGGTCACCGATAAGTCTTAATATGATATCCTTTGAACGCACATTTTCAGGAAGCTTTCCATTAACTGTTACCTTGATAGTCTGTGGAACTTTAACCCACATTTTGCCTGTTCCTAATACACTTGCCATCTCTGTATATCCGATACCTGATGAAAATGCACCAACACAGCCGTATGTTGTTGTGTGGCTGTCTGTACCAAATGCGATATCTCCCGGCTTTACATAACCTGCCTCTGTCATTAACTGATGGCAGATTCCGTCTGAACGATGGATATTCTTCATTCCGTATTTTTCCACAAATTCATTACCAATACGGAAATGTCTTGTATCATCAACCTGACTTGCTGGAACAAGGTGGTCATATATAAGAACTGCCTTATCAGGGTCCCATATCTTAGTGAATCCCATTTCCTCGAATTTTTCTTTAACAAATGGAATGAAAATATCATGAATCATTACTCTGTCAACATTAACAGTTACGATATCTCCCGGCTTTACTTCCCTGCCAATATTCTTTCCAATAATCTTCTCAATAATTGTATGTCCCATTATTCTTACCTCTCCCCGTCTTAGTCAAGACCGTTAAGCTTTCTCATTGCCTTAACAAGTCCGCCTGCATTAAGTATATCCACAAGATTATCAGGAAGTGAAGCAATAGGATATGCTTTTCCATTGTGTGTAATCTTTGCATTTACTTCAACATCAATAGTATCGCCTTCCGTAACTTCGTCGTGAAGGTCTGCATTCTCTATAAGGAGAAGTCCGTTATTAATAGAATTTCTGAAGAATATTCTTGCATATGATTTGGCAATAACACATTTAATACCTAATGCCTTAATAACCTCAGGTGCCTGCTCTCTTGATGAACCACAACCAAAGTTCTTTCCTGCAACAATGATGTCGCCTGGCTTAATCTGACCTGCAAGTTCTGGTCTTAATGGCGAAAATGCATATGGCTTCATATCTTCTACTGTCTTTAATGCGAGGTACTCTGTAGGAATAATGATATCTGTATCAATGTCATCACCAAGCACCCATACTTTACCGCTAAATTTCTCGTTCATAATTACTCCTTTGAAGTTAAATCCTTATCTTATACCATGTCTGCTGTTGCTATCTCGCCCTTGATTGCTGATGCTGTAACAGTTGCCGCTGAAGCAAGATATACGAAAGAATCTTTATGTCCTGCACGACCCTTGAAGTTTCGTGTACCTGTGCTGATAAGAGTCTCGCCCTCACCGATAACACCCTGACAGCTGCCCCAGCATACAGAGCAGTTAGGATTCATAACAATTGCACCTGCGTCCATGAATATATCAAGGAGTCCCTCTTTCATAGCCTGAAGATATACTGAACGGCTTGCAGGAACTACAAGGAATCTTACCTTAGGAGCAACCTTTTTCCCTTTGATGATCGCTGCGCCAACTCTTAAATCCTCGATTCGTCCATTGTTACATGAACCAAGAAATGCTTCGTCAATCTTAACGCCAAGTGATTCCTTAGCCGGAACTACATTGTCAACAAAATGTGGCTTTGCAACGATTGGCTGTATTGTTGAAAGGTCAATATCATAAACCTGCTCAAATACTGCATCATCATCTGATGTAAAGCATGCCTTTGGCTCTCTGCCATGCTCCTTAAGATAATCCATTGCAACATCATCAACTTCCATGAGTGCAGTCTTAGCACCTGCCTCTACGCAAAGGTTACAGATTGATATTCTGTCTGCCATTGAAAGGCTGTGTAAGCCTTCTCCTGCAAATTCCATTGCTTTATAGTTAGCGCCGTTAGCGCCAATCTTTCCAATAATAGAGAGTATTAAATCTCTTGCATATACTCCATCGTTAAGCTTTCCCTTAAGGTTGAATCTTAATGTTCCCGGAACCATTACCCATGATGTTCCTGTAACCATTGCATACAAATAATCTGTACAACCAACACCTGTACCAAATGCACCTAACGCACCATATGCACAAGTATGGCTGTCTGCTCCAAATATAAGCTCACCAGGCACCACATGATTTTCCATCATAACCTGATGACACACACCCTCGCCCTCGTAGAACTTAATATCATTAGCCTTAGCAAAGTCTCTCATCTTCTTCTGTGAGGCTGCTGTCTTAGGACTGTCTGATGGAATATTGTGGTCTACAATCCATACAAGCTTATCCTTGTCAGCAATATGAGGATTCTTTAACTTCTCATACATACCAATAGTAAGATGTGTTGTTCCATCATTACTCATAAGTCTGTCAAGAGTAACAGTTGCAATATCACCAGCCTTAACCTGTGAAAGACCTGCTGCCCTTGCAATAATCTTCTCTGCAATAGTCATGCCATGCTTTGCCTCGCCCGCTGTTACAGCTGCACTCTCAGACTCTTCTGCCTCATCATTAAGTGATGCAATAAGTCCGCCCTGATTAAGAATAGCCTGCATCTTGGCTGGAAGCTTTGTACATGTATAAGTCTTTCCATTAACAGTTATAATTCCATCTTCTAATGAAAGCTCACATTCATCCCCGGCATTAACTTCGTCATGGAGTTCTTTACATACAATAACAGGAAGTCCTATATTAATAGCATTACGATAGAATATTCTTGCAAATGATTTGGCAATCACTGCCTTGACACCTAACGCCTTAAGTACGCTTGGTGCCTGCTCTCTTGATGAACCACATCCAAAGTTGTCATCTGCAACAACGAAATCTCCCGGCTTTACAGCAGAAGCAAAATCAGAGTCTAATGATTCAAATGTATGACTCTTCATCTCATCAATTGTCGGAAACAAAAGATACTGCGATGCAATAATCTGATCTGTATCAACATCTTTATCAAACTTAAATATCCTACCCATTGTTTTCTCCTTATCTTATCCCTGATATAACAGGTATTATTAATAGTCATTTTAACATTTTACCCTATTAAAGTGTGTTTTTCAATCGTTAATATTAACAGAAACGGTAATTAAGTGAAAGGTCGTTATCCTTAACCTTAACCTGTGTATATGCCCCACTTACTATCGGCATTGAAGGTGAAAGATGCCCGAAATCACAGTCCATTATAACCGGCACATTATACTTTGCCGCAATACCTGTAACTGCTCTATACTGGTCAAGCCCCATCATTTCCTGTCCGTAGCACAGCGGTCTTCCTATGAGAAATCCCTTCACATTCTTAAACCATCCGGCATTATCCATCTGCCACATAGCCCTTCTGATTGCAAATACATTCAGATCACAGCTCTCTAAGAACCATATAATTCCGTCATCTGCGTATCTTTCGTTAAACTCTTTAACCTTGTCAAAACTTGTACCTGTAAGATTAACAAGACAGTCCATGCAGCCGCCGACAAGCCTTCCTTCAAATGCAATCTCCGTATCACATTCATCCAAACCAACATATTTTCTTAAAATCTTCTTCTCAGTAAGATTGTATTGTGGTGCAGGGTTCTCCTCATTCTTTAGAGACTCTCTCTCCCATGTGTCATATCCATGGACCTGTTTTTCCACAACTCCGTTATTATTCTTGCAGCCTTTTCCACGAAGCACATCAAAAGTATCCACAAGCGCCTGATGCCAGTCCTTCATTGCAAATGCGCCTGCACACGGTCCGTATACACTTGCCGTATCAGCAATCGTGTTCTGTAAAAATGTGAAGTTGGTATTATCAGAATATCCAAGATACCACTTAGGCTTTGCCGCCTTAATCCTGTCAAAATCAACATATGGCAGAATCTCACACATCAGTTCACCACCGCCACATGATATAAGCACATCATTGACATTACTCTCATACATCTGTGTAAGCTCCTTACCGCATTCCTGCGGTGTGTTGCTTATCCCAATTCCCTTGTCCTCATAACAATTAGGACCAAGCTCTACTGTATAACCTTCTTTTTCAAATCTTTTAATTGTCATTCCGAATGCTGTTTTATAAGGCTCCGTCGCACAACCAAAAGATGGTGCAACGAAGCCTATAATTCCGCCTTCGGATAAGAATTCAGGATATCTCATATACTGCCTCCTTACCTCATCATTCAGATTCTGCCTGAATAATTAATCTACATATATTTCTTTACTACATTAATAGCATTGCTGCCTATTACTACACTATAATGCTCCCTTATAAATGCAACACGTTCTTCTTTTGAAGAATCAAACACACTGTACTCCATCAAAAGATTCAGAAGACTTCTGTATTTTTCCTCTGAGCATCTTCCTTTCTCAAGTACAAGATAATATGTATCATCTTCTTTATTCTTATACAGTGCATTAGTTATTCCCCATGTTCTTGAACTTACAGTACACATTTCCTCAAAATCATTAAGGCTTTCCAACCTGAATACGCCGCATCCGGCTTTAATAACATTACTTGCTTTCTTCTTCTGTCCTGTCTTCTTAAGTTCATCTGTCTGTGCATCTGGTAATTCGAACTTATCTAGACTGTCTCCAAATGTTTCAAAAGGTGCATCTTTAAATGTACCTTCACCATTCTTAATCACATTACTCTTCTCTGGTTTTGAAAATGCCTTAGATATACTTTCCCCTGCTTTTCTTAACATATTACCCAGATCTTCTTTACCAGATGAAACTGTAAGAAGTATTGAATGGTCTGGCTGTGGTGCAAGCTGTAGTGACATAACCTCCCCACTTAAAGTAACACCTATATTTTTTTCAGCCTCCTCCATAATAACTTCAAGAAGGCTGTGTATCTTGTCTGTATCATTCTTAAAGAAATCATCTAAGGAAATATTATTATCTTCCAGGTCTTCCTCATCGAGTCTGCACTGGAATCTTCTATCATTGATTTTCTTAAATTCCATATATCCTCTTTCCAAACTTTAATAATATATATCAATATATTATTATTACATACTTTTACTAATTCTGTCTACTATTTTTGTGATAATAAGGTTCTTATTAACAAATGTACCCCTTTCATTAACTCTTATTCGTCCCCTGTTACCGGTAACATCTGCATATATCTCCAGTCTGTCAGAACTGATTCTTGCATACACATCACATGTCTTAACATATACATTCTGCATAACCCTGCTAATTATATCATCTTCTATCTCAAAACATTCTGCTGTACTCTTATGTGACAATTCTCTTGCCGTGCGGACAGCCTCTTTTTTCCCTTTAGTAAGCATTGCATACACACCCTCACCATGCACAGGAACACATTCTCCATAATCCATGATTGTATATCTATACAGAAAACTATTATGTAGCCTTGCTGCCTTAATATCTTCTAAAAGTACAAATACAGCATCACATTCTGACGCATCCAGCTTTTCAATACATTTTCTTATATCCGTCTCTACTACACAGCTTATTCCATCATACATATGTTTAATACGCTCCGTCTTGCTGTATGAGTCAGTTGCAACAACAGCATTTTCAATAAGGTCTTTTGCATGTCTCTTTCTTATCATTACATATCTTGAATCGCCGCGTTTTAAAACACCCGAAATAACAACCCCATAAGGAAGATTCTCATCATTCTTTTCCATCCTGATAAGCTGTGCCATGTCAACAACTGCCATATCAACCGAACCAAGCTCAAGTGCCTCACATGCTGAATCAAAATTATCATGTCCGATATCTACAATCTTAACTTGTGAAGCTGAAGCTTTCTGAATTATCTGAACTGCTTTTTTCAATTTAATTCTCTCTATTCCATTGCCGTACAAACCCAGTCTGTACATTTCATCAAAATCTTTTCTCATCTATATCTGTAACCTTTTAACAGCTTTATTTATTTATTTTTTATTATAACATATCATTTTAGGTTGTTGAAAGTACCTGCATATTATGTTTATAATAATTAAGAATAAATTTTAATAAGGAATGGTACAGATTAATGACTTATATCAAATCAAAAAGCAGTATTTTAAAACTGCTTGCTTCAATTACTATTACACTATTCTGCATAGTTCTTTTCCCTTCCGCCGTTAAAGCAGAAGACAATCAGGCTGCAGAAGTAAATGCTGATATAACACTTTCTAACCAGGGAAGCATCAGCAGGATGACCGATGGTTCTTACAACACAAAAACCACATTTTCATCAGGAGACACAATCACAATAACTTCCTCTGAAAAAATGTACTCACTTTATATCAAATGGGATTTAATTCCTTCAGAATGGACTCTTTCTTATAATGGAAAGACTGAAACTAACGGAACTAATGGTTTTCTTCACGAATATGTCCAGATTCCCGATGGTACAACTGAGATGACAATTACATTTGCATCTAAAGAATCAATCTGTGATATGCATGTATATTCCAAGGGTTCTGTGCCTGAAGATGTTCAGACATGGAAGACTCCATGCGATAATGCTGACATTCTTGTTTTCGCAACACATGCAGATGACGAGATACTTTTCCTTGGAGGAGTACTTGCCACTTACGGTGGCGAACAAAATCTTTCCGTTCAGGTTGCCTATATGTGCGAATTCACTACATCAGCCAAGATTAGAGAACACGAAAAGCTTGACGGATTGTGGGAATCAGGCATAAAGCATTACCCAGTATGTGGAGATTTTCCCGACCTTTACAGTCAGACATTAGAAGCTGCAAAGAAGCAGTATGTATATGATGATGTCAAAGCCTATACTACATCATGTATAAGACGATTTAAACCTCTTGTTGTAGTAACACAGGATCTTAATGGAGAATATGGTCACGGCGGTCATATGCTATTCTCTCATGCTGTTGCAGAATCAGTAGAGACAAGCAATGATTCCTCTGTATTTCCAGAGTCAGCATCCAATTATGGTACATGGGATGTTCCTAAAACTTATCTTCATCTGTACACAGAGAATAAAATTACCATGAACTTAAGGCTTCCTCTTTCTCGTATGGGAAACCGCACTTCAATTGAAGTACAGACAGCAGCTTATAAAAAGCATGTATCGCAGCAGTGGTGCTGGTTCTATGTATCAGATGATTATGAATACAGCTGTGCTGATTTTGGATTATACAGGACTACCGTTGGTAATGATACCGGCAATGATATGTTAGAAAATATTACTACATATGAAGAGCAGGAAAGACTCGCTAAAGAAGCTGCCGAAAAGGAATCCATAGAAAGTTCCAAAGCTGCTGAAGAAGCAAGCATTGCTAAAGAACAGCAGGAAATAAAAGCAGCACACAAAGAAACTTCTAAAAGAAAAGTATCAGTGGCAGTGATTGTTATAATTGTTATAATTGTTGTAATTATTATTGGTGCTGCCGCATTCGGATATGTCAGATTACAGCAGTCAAGAAGAAAGCATTCCCGCAGGAGAAGATAAATAAGGAGGTTTTGCCATGAAACTGCTTATTAACATAATAGCAATTATTGTAGTTGCTGTTGTAATTGGATTTCAGTTCAACAGAACAAAGAATCTTTATAATAAAAAATACGATGAGAACAAAGACGAATTCAAAAAAGATCAGGAACAATAAAACAAAATCAATCTTATCAAAAAGGGCTGCCATAATGGCAGCCCTTAAATATTATCAATTACTGATTATTAGTTATTGATAAGCATATCGCTTTCATTGTTCCAGCTGTAAAGCTTTCTGATTTCTGCTCCAACCTTCTCTGATGGATGCTCAGAAGCAAGCTTTCTCATAGCCTTGAAGTGAACCTGTCCACCAGCATCGCTCATGTCAAGTAAGAATTCCTTAGCAAATGAACCATCCTGAATATCAGAAAGGATCTTCTTCATAGCCTTCTTAGTATCCTCTGTGATAATCTTAGGACCTGTTATGTAATCACCATACTCAGCTGTATTAGAGATTGAGTATCTCATTCCAGCGAATCCTGACTGGTAAATAAGGTCAACGATAAGCTTCATCTCATGAATACACTCGAAGTAAGCATTACGTGGATCATATCCAGCTTCGCAAAGAGTTTCGAAACCAGCCTGCATAAGTGCACAAACACCACCACAAAGAACTGCCTGCTCACCAAAGAGGTCTGTCTCTGTTTCTGTTCTGAATGTTGTCTCAAGAAGACCAGCTCTTGCTCCACCGATACCAAGACCATAAGCAAGTGCCATGTCAAGAGCCTTTCCTGTCTCATCCTGCTCTACAGCTACAAGACAAGGAGTTCCCTTACCTGCCTGATATTCTGAACGTACTGTATGTCCAGGAGCCTTAGGGGCAATCATTGTTACATCAACGCCCTTAGGTGCCTTAATTAAACCAAAATGAATGTTGAAACCATGGGCGAACATAAGCATGTTACCTGGCTCAAGATTTGGCTCGATATCTTCCTTATAAAGCTTAGCCTGCTTCTCATCATTGATAAGAATCATGATGATGTCCGCTCTCTTAGCAGCTTCTGCAGCAGTAAATACTTCAAATCCCTGCTCCTCAGCTCTCTTCCATGACTTAGAACCCTCATAAAGTCCGATAATAACATGACAACCTGAATCCTTAAGATTTAATGCATGTGCATGTCCCTGGCTACCATAACCGATAATAGCGATTGTCTTACCGTCAAGTAATGATAAATTACAATCTGACTGATAATAGATCTTAGCTTCTGCCATTTTAAACTACCTCCATATAAATGTGTTTTATATTGTAAAAGTTCTCCGGATGCTCCAAAGAATTATTACATCTTATTCAAATCTGCGCTTCCTCTTGCAAGTCCTGTAATTCCTGTTCTTGCAATCTCCGTAATATTGAAATCTTCCAGAAGCTCCACAAACGCATTCATCTTGCTTAAGCTTCCTGTAAGTGCAATTATCATGGACTCTTTAGATACATCTACAATATTGGCTCTGAATATATCTGCAATAGAAGATACCTGTTGTCTCCTCTCTGGTCCACATTCAACTTTAATCATAACAAGTTCTCTGCATACTGATTCATGTGCAGGAAGCTCCACAATTTCCTTAACATCTATAAGCTTATTAAGCTGTTTCTCAATCTGTTCAAGTACATCATCTTCACCTGTTACAGCTATTGTCATACGTGACAATTCAGGATTGAGAGTTTCACCAACCGTAAGGCTGTCTATATTATATCCTCTACGGCTGAACATTCCAGCGACACGGCTAAGTACACCAGATGAATTACCCACGAGAATAGAAAAAACTGCTCGTCTCATAACCTAATCTCCTAAATTCTGATATTAAAATGCATAAAAATGCATTTATTGTCAATTATTATAACACAGAACATCAATCTGTCAATTGCCCACTTATAGCATTTACTACTCCAAGAACTACCATTCTGAGCATGATAACATCTGTATCACTCCACTTTCTTCTGTTAGTGCCAAATATATCAAATTCTACCATATATTCTTTACCATCAGCGCCATCAGCCTTCATCTGAAGAAACGAGCATATATTGTTGTCTCTGAGTTTTCTAAAAACTTCCGGGAATTCTATAGTAAGTGACGCTATATTATTCACCATGTTAACGCCATATTCATCAAAATGATTCACAAATTTATCATCATTAACATATGCTGCCTCAATTACATTATTCTTATAGTGACCTGTACTGTATATGCATTCCATATCATTACCACTGTAAATACTTATTCCATGAATATTAAGCTTATCGGTAAGCTCTGAAAGCACTTCTTTTACTGTCATCATTCCAAGCGATACTTTCATTACAATATTGGTTGCAAGCTCATATTTAGCCATAGGCTTCATAAAGCCACTTCCAAATGCAATGTCATGCTTCATGTCAGCCAGAATATCTCCATGCTTATTATAATCATATATAATATATCTGTCCTTGCCTTTTTCCTTGGCTATATAAAGTGCTGCATCAGCTATCTTAAACAATGTCTCAAAATCACTGCCATCCTTGCCAAACTGTGCGATACCAATTGATGTTGAAAACATATACTCTGGCTGCTTCTGTGCAAGCGATACCTTAAGTCCCTTTCTCATTGCCTTAAGCATAATGCGAAGTTCTTCAACCGTAACATCTTTTATAAGTACTATGAATTCATCTCCACCTATGCGGCCAACAATTCCACGTCCGCCAACTGATAATTTTAATGAATCTGCAAATGCTTTAATAACCTCATCACCAAAATAATGTCCATAACTGTCATTAACACTCTTGAAGTTATCAATATCAAGAATCATCAGGAACATCTGGCGGTTTCTGTCTGAAACCGCTGTTTTATTGATATAATCAGTTATCATATCTGTTACAGTCTTCTTGTTATATATGCCTGTCGCTAAATCAAGTTTTGCCTCATCTACTCCGACATACTCCTGAACAGTTCTGGTTCTTCTATCTGGTTCAGATATTACGCCTACTGTAATTCTGTTTTCTCCATCAGCCAGAAGTGACTGTCCTCTGAAGATAAGATTGTCAACTCTTTCTCCTTTAGACATAACAGATGACGACAGCTTAACAATAAAGTTATTCATTCCACTTGCAATTGCTGTACATAATGCTTCAAACTGAACAGCATCATCACCTGTTACAAAGCCCTTAGTGATACACGCTTCTTTCCATTCCTTAAGACTGGTTCTATCAAATATCTCAGATTTATTATTACGATAACAATATATTGTAATCATTCCAGAAACAGGGTCATATTCAAATATCTTCTCATCAATAACATTAATTATTGCCCTGTATTTTCTTACACGGTGATAATACATGTCAAAATCATTCGAAATAACAATTATATCCTGTGCCACAAGCTCAACCATACGATCTGTACCAACTTCGTATATACGCTTCTTTACCAGAAGCATCCATCTGTATGAACCATTCTTTATAAGACACCTGACTATACAATATCTCACAGACATATCTGAATTAATAAACTGCTCAAAAACCATGACATCATCCGGATGCACCAGTCCGTTAAATGCAGAAAGCATAGTCTCACCCATGAGATTGTAAAATCTTTCATCACCTATTTTAACTACATATCTGTTATCAAGTGTAAATTCTACTTCATTAGGCATGTTGCCTTGATATGAAGTATCCAATTCGTATCTTCGCATAAAAAGTCCCCCATTCTAAGGAACAGGACAATTATTCTCTAAGCATGCTGTCCCTGACTGGTTTTCTCAACCTTAACTTTGAGTATCATTCTTCCTCGTACATCAAGAGTTCTGAATATATATCCTTTGTATTCTACCTCAAAGTTCTCCCCGTCATCAGGTATCTTCCCAAGCTTATAAATCATAAAGCCGCTCAAAGTATCAATATCTTCGCATTCAAACTCTATTCCTAACTTAGCTTCTACATCCTCAAGATCTGCCTGACCTTCTATTATATATGAACCGTCTGCGTCGGTTACAATCTGTTCTTCTTCTTCATCATATTCATCAAGAATATTACCAACGATTTCTTCAAGTATATCTTCCATCGTGACAATTCCTGCTGTCTGTCCATATTCATCAACAACAATAGCCATATGAATCTTTTCTGACTGCATCTGTCTGAATAACGGACTTATATTTCTTGTTTCAGGTATACAATATGGCTTAAAAAGTACTGTATCTTCTACATCTCTAAGCTTCCTATCCTGATTATCCTTATCAACATATATTTTAAGAAGATCCCGGATATGTAAAATACCTGTAATATTATCAATATCTCCATCATACACAGGATATCTTGAATAATTCTCTTTCATTATCTTGTCAAATGCTTCTCTGACAGTAATATCATCATCAAGTGCCACGATATTGTTTCTGTGCGTCATTACATCAGACGCCTGTTTCTCGCCGAATTCAAAGATATTACCTATCATCTCAGCTTCATTTTCTTCAAGAACACCCTGTTCATGGCTTTCATTAACCATATCCATTATCTCTTCTGTTACATCTTCATCTCGTTTTCCCCTGCCAAATAACTTAAGCAGAGATGAAAACCTCTTTTCTTTCCCATCCGCGGGATGGCCGTCATTCATAGCTTTCCTCCATATTTATAAGTTGTTCTTTAATAAATAATTATCATTTCAATAATAACACATTATTATGCTGATAGTCAATTCATCTCAAGGCTTACAGACAATGCTTTATTCACCTGTCCTATTATATCATTATCAAGGTGACATACCTTATCTTTAAGTCTTCTTTTATCTATTGTTCTCAACTGTTCTAACAGAATAACCGAATCCTTTACCATATCGTATCTGGCAGAATCGAGTTCAACATGCGTCGGCAGTTTGCTTTTATGCATCTGGCTTGTTATTGCTGCACAGATAACTGTCGGACTATGTTTATTCCCCGTATCATTCTGAATTATAAGTACCGGTCTTATTCCCCCCTGTTCTGAACCAACCACCGGTCTTAAATCTGCATAAAAAATATCTCCTCTTTTTATTACCACAACTGTCACACTCCTAAAGCTATATTTCTTACCTTGGCTTTAGTATTGCCTGATTTTAAGTGTGTATTCAGTTATCATTTATCTTTTCAGGACATATGCAATTGCTTCTGATACATCTGCTGCCGTCATTCCGGCCCTGCCTTTGCCTGATGCCGCATAATCCCCTGCTTTGCCATGAACATATACAGAAAGACATGCTGCTTCAAATGCATCTAACCCCATGGCTGTCATTCCTGCAATAAGTCCAGTAAGCACATCACCGCAGCCTCCTGTGGACATTCCGTCATTTCCAGTACAGTTAATATATACTTTCTGTCCGTCAGTAACTACTGTTCTTGCATCCTTTAATATGCATATACATGAATGTTGTATTGCATATTCCTTAGCAGACTCAATCATATGCTCTTTAATATCAGCAACTGCCTTTCCTGTAAGCCTTGACATTTCCATAATATGAGGTGTAATTATAATCTGCCCTTCTCTGCTTCCTTTATAATCAATATGTTCGCCAGCAATAATGTTAAGTGCATCTGCATCAAGTATTCTTACTTTATCATCTCTTTCAAGAACACATCTGGTAATCTCTGCTGCTGCCACGTTCATAGATAATCCCGGTCCCACAGCTATACTTTTTGCCCATTCAAAATCTGCTTTAAGTTCTGCTGCCAGCGGCATATTATCCTGATATGTTGATATCAGACATTCTGGCATTCTACATAACAGTGCTGTCTTATTAATCTCATGTGTAAGTACCTTTACAAGCCCTGTTCCACTTCTGTATGCGGCTGATGCACTAAGAATTGCGGCTCCTCCCATATTCTTAGAGCCTGCTATAATAAGTGTTCTGCCATATGTTCCTTTATTAGAATCAGGTTTTCTTACAAGAAGTCTGCCCACATCTTCATCGTCATATGTAAAAATACTGCCGAAACATTTGACTTTTTTATGTAATATATCCTCTGTTACAAATCCGGCATTAATGACTTTTACACTACCACTGTATGAAGCTCCCGGGTAAAACATGATACCTGTCTTATTATATCCAAATGTGATTGTGTAATCTGCTTTGACAGCAATTCCCATAATCTGTCCATTATCTGCACTTATGCCTGACGCAATATCAACGGCAATTATCTTCGTATCAGGATTCTCCCGGGCTTTATTAATTGCTTCTATAACCTGCGCATATCTTCCCTCAACTGCTCTTGATAAGCCAATGCCAAATATTGCATCTATTATATAATCATATTCAGAAAAATCAATATTGCCATCATATTCAACACAGTCAATTCCAAGATTACCGACAATTGATTTCTGAAGCCTGTATTCATCAGTTCCCTCCGATGTACCAGCAAACACAACATGTACATCAATTCCATCTTCATTAAGCTGTCTTGCTGCTGCAAGACCATCTGCACCATTATTCCCGCTTCCGCATACACACACAACTTTTATTCCTGTTTTCTTATTGTTGTGCTCTGCATGCTTTCTTAAAAAAGCTGAAACCCCCAGTGCTGCTCTTTCCATAAGCACCACTGAGGGAATCCCAAATTCATGTATTGAACAGTTATCAACTGCTTTCATTGTATGTGAATCAGTTAAATATCTCATACCTCTTCCTCATTTACCTTATCAAGTTCCTTCATAACGTCAGGGCCTAATATGTCATGCATTGCAGAATACATACGGTTATTAACCTCTTCCTTATCTTGCTTGATAAGTATATTCTTCTTTAACTTTACTCTTGTTGCATTAATCCACTTATCCAGAACCTCAAGGTCTTCCTTATTACTGTTAATCTTGTTATAACACACCTTTACTGTTTCAATCATAAGACGCTCATTTGCATTAACAAGATCTCTTGGAATATCGAGTGCTTCATCTTCAAGAGAATTAATCTTATCCTTAGCTTCCTGAATAAGTCTCTGATTCTTCTCCATCACTTTTGCTCTCTTAGGATCATTATCCTCATCCTGCATATTATCAACAACATCCTGAATAAGCTGATTCTTTATTTTTTTTACTTCCTTAATATCATTATTAACCTGTCCCTGCTTCTTAAGAAGCTCATTAACCTGTTTTTCCCAATAACAGATTTCATCAGTCTTTAATTTATCCGTTATAAGATGATACCATCTCTCATCAAGAGTAAGTATCGGTATCTGTTTTATGGCTGTACAACTCTTCAGCTTTTCAATATCAAGTTCTGCCATATTATCCTCCCAAACAGTTACTTCCTGTTAGCAATAGTGTATGAAAGTCTCATAAGACTTTCTGACAAATGTACATTTTCAACAATAACATCATCCGGAAGATTAAGATCTGTATGTGCAAAGTTCCATATAGCCTTAACTCCTGCATCAGCAACAACCTTCGCTATCTGTCTGGCAGCTTCCTTCGGAATAGTGAGTGCAACAATCTCGATTCCATTATCTTTAATAAAATCAGTAAGCTCATTCATCATTCTTACTTCTATTCCACGAATCTTAGTTCCTTTAATCTTAGGATTATTATCAAATATTCCCTTAATAACAAAACCTCTCTTCTCGAAATCACTATAGTTAACAATAGCCTTTCCTAAATTACCGGCTCCGATTATAACCATATTGTGATTACGGTCTATACCAAGAATCTTACCAATCTCTTCATAGAGATACTGCACATTATATCCATATCCCTGCTGACCAAAGCCACCAAAATTATTAAGATCCTGCCTTATCTGTGAAGCAGTTACTTTCATTCTGGTGCTCAGTTCTTTAGACGATATTCTCTGCACACCAGACTCTATAAGTTCTCCCAGATATCTGTAATATCTTGGCAGTCTTCTTATTACCGCCGACGAAATCTTTTTCTCTTCCATTAAACCAAACCTCCAGACCACGATTGCTCATTTTACCAAGATATAAACGAGTATATAAATAAACTATAATAAGCTATACATAGTATAACCATTTTTTTCTCATATGTCAAAATTTTAACCAAGAACTCTTTTAGCAATATCAACAGATTCTTTTGCATCCTTTGCATAGAAATCTGCATCTATCTCTTTAGCATATTCCGGTGTAAGTACCGCACCTCCAACCATGACCTTGCAGTCAAGATTATTTTCTCTTATAAGTGCAATTGTTTCCTTCATAGATACAAGTGTTGTTGTCATAAGAGCTGATAATCCGCACAGTTTAACATCATTATCTCTTATTGCATCAACAACTGCCTGGTACTCAACATCCTTTCCAAGGTCAATAACATCATACCCATAATTCTCTAGGAGAACCTTAACAATATTCTTTCCTATATCATGAACATCACCCTTGACTGTAGCTATAACTATCTTTCCTTTGCTTACAGGGGCATTATCAGACATAACCATATGCTTTCTTATAACTTCAAATGCTGCCTGTGCAACACCTGCTGACATAATAAGCTGTGGAAGGAACAATGTACCCTTCTCGAATTCAGCACCTATCTTATCAAGTGCAGGAATAAGCACCTGATTAACAATCTCCATTGAATCCATAATCTTAAGAAGAGCCTCTGTTATCTCAGCACCTTCATTCTTAAGTCCTTTTTCAACAGCATAGAAAAGATCATCTCCTGTATAGTTTCCATCTTTCTTTTCCTTCTTGACAGGATCAATCTTAGAAACATTTGGCATAGCGCCATAGTTTTTTATGTAATCAACTGAATTCTTATCAATATTAGCAAGAAGCTTATACGCCCTTACCGCACCTGTCATCTCCGGGATGTTAGGATTGATAATTGCAAGGTCAAGTCCGTTAGTAAGTGCCATTGTAAGGAAAATGTGGTTTACAAGCACTCTGTTTGGAAGTCCAAATGAAATATTAGAAACACCAAGCACTGTCTTTAAGCCAAGCTTATTCTTAACTGTATGAAGTGCATTAAGAGTTTCCATTACACCCTCCTGCTCTGCAGAAGCTGTGAGTGTAAGGCAGTCAATATAAATATCTTCTTTAGGGATTCCCATTGCAACAGCCCTGTCCATAATCTTCTTTGCTATCGCAACTCTGTCCTCTGCCTTCTTAGGAATACCATCTTTATCAAGTGCGAGTCCTATAACTCCTGCACCATATTTCTTAACAAGAGGAAGAACATTGTTAAGAGACTCCTCCTCACCATTAACTGAATTGACAAGCGGCTTACCATTGTATACACGGAGTGCTGCCTCAAGTACTTCTGGTATTGTAGAATCAATCTGCAGCGGAACATCCACAACTGCCTGTAATGACTTTATTGTATCAATCATCATTTCACGCTCATCAATTCCCGGAAGGCCTACATTGACATCAAGAATATCTGCGCCACCTGATATCTGCTCTAAAGCCTGTCCAAGAATATAATCCATGTCATGTCTTAAAAGTGCTTCCTTAAAAAGCTTCTTGCCAGTAGGATTGATTCTTTCACCGATAATTCTTGGTTCATCAACAACAACAGTGCTTGTAGCTGAACACACTGCACCTGGAATATATTTGTGTAGTGCTGCCGGATTGCCTTCTCTTTTTAACATCTCTGATAATTCTTTAATGAACTCAGGATTAGTTCCACAGCAGCCGCCGAATATCTTAATGCCATATTTTCTTAAATCTTTCATGAAATCTGCAAACTGGGCTGCAGTAACATTGTAAAGGTTAGTTTCAGGGTCAGGAAGTCCTGCATTAGGCTTTACTACTATCGGAAGATTAGTCCATTTTACAAGTTCTTCAATAACCGGCTCTAATTCTTTAGGTCCTAATGAGCAGTTAACGCCAAGTGCATCAACACCAAGTCCTGTAAGTGTAAGAGCCATTGCCGATATAGAGCAGCCTGTAAAGGTTCTCATATTCTGTTCAAATGTCATCGTGGCAACAATAGGAAGGTCGCTGTTTTCCTTAGCTGCAAGTACAGCAGCCTTGACATCTAAAAGGTCAGTCATTGTCTCAAATACAACAAGGTCTGCTCCCGCAGCTGCTCCTGCCTTTACTATCTCGGCATACATATCATATGCTTCTTCAAAGCTTAATACACCTGTTGGCTCAAGAAGCTGTCCGATTGGTCCTACATCGAGTGCAACAAGTCCGTCCGGCTTTACTGTATCTCTTGCCTTCTTTGCATTGACAATCCCGGCAGTTACAAGCTCCTCAACACTTTTTCCGCATTCTTCAAGCTTATATCTGTTTGCACCAAATGTATTGGCATATACCACATCTGATCCTGCATTGTAATACTGCTCTGCAATTGAAACAAGAAGCTCAGGTCTTGTTATATTAAGTACTTCCGGCGTCTCTCCCATCTTCATGCCCGCTGCCTGAAGCATTGTCCCCATAGCACCATCAAATATTATATAATCCCTAGTTTTTAAGAGTTCTCTGAATCTGTCAGCCACTACAATGTCCTCCCATTCCTCTGTATGCGCAGGTTTTATTAAGATTGCATGTTGCACAACCTCTGTTCTTAGTACTTACAGGCTCCTTAGTAAGTCCAATAACCGCAGTTACCGACTTTACCGGAGCCAGCATATATGATTTATTAAGATTAAGTCCTATCTTTTTACCGGCATCTAATACCTTCAGGAAAGGCTCCTGCATACTTATCGGCAAATCACCGTAGCCAATCCCGAACCTGAATGTCTGGTAATAATCAGGATATTCCTCTCTTAAAAGTTCTTCAACCTTATCGCATGCCTGTTCAACAGCTACACTTGCCAGGCTGTCAAACACCAGGGCCTTAGCCATATCCGTAAGCTGCAACACTCTTAGCTGTCTGTCAATACCTTCCGATATCGTTACAGCCATGCATATTGCACTGTCACATTTATACAGATGCTTCTTAATGGACTCGCCCGGAAGCACCATGCTTGTATTCTTAAATGCCACACCGTCTTCATTAACTGTAAAATCAAACTTCTTATAAATAAATCTTGGAACTGCGGTCTTTAACACAAGCTCCTCACATTCATCCATAAGCTCTTCCACCCGCTCATCAGGTGCATTTTTCTTATAACCAAGATATCTTAACGCTTCTTTTCTGTTAAGACTGGTAAGCTTAATACTTTTCTCCATTTCTTCTTACCTTGCCGCTTTTACTTCTGCGTTCTTTAAGTTTGTCATGTTTTCCACGGGACTCGTCTTTTCTTCTTCTTGTATCTGGCTTTGACTTGGATTTTCTTGCAGGCTTGGCAGATACATTCGCTTTCTCTACATTAACCTTTCTGCCCTTGATAAGTACATTGTCATTCATTGCTGCAAGTACTGCTTCCGCATGCTTTGCAGGAACATCAACAAATGTATAATTATCCATCATATCAATTGCACCGACAAGTCTTCCCGGCATTCCGGATTCTCCTGCAATCGCTCCAAGAATATTGGCTGGTGTAATCTTGTCCTTCTTACCAACATTAATAAAGAGTCTTACCATTCTTGATGTATCTGCATTTTCATCAAAATGAAAATTCTCTACCTCATCGATTCTGTCCAATGTATCTCCAACTATCATCTTAAGAAGAGCTGCTGCCATATCCATTGATGTATAATCTTCCTGATTAACATGCTCCTCAACCATATCAAGCATGGCTCTGTGCTCATCAGCTTCAATCATCTCTTTAATCTTGTCAAATATACCATCCATCTTGGTGTTCTTGACATCATCAAGTGATGGGATTGGCTTTGCAAGAATCTTGGTCTTGCAATATCTCTCAATATCCTTTAACTTATATACTTCTCTTCCAGATATAAATGAAAGTGCAAGTCCTGATTTTCCAGCCCTTCCTGTTCTTCCTATTCTGTGTACATAATATTCTTCGTCCTGTGGAAGGTCATAGTTAAATACTATATCAACTCCGTCAACATCAATTCCTCTTGCCGCAACATCAGTTGCAATAAGAATTTCTGTCTTTCCACTTCTGAAATCGTCCATTACACGGTCTCTCTGTTGCTGTTTCATATCTCCGTGTATACCGTCAGCAAAATATCCTCTTCCCTTAAGCTCTGATATAAGCTCATCCACCTGTCTCTTGGTGTTACAGAACACAACTGACAGCTTAGGATTGTATATATCAATAAGACGGCTTAAGATTTCTGTTTTATTCTTAGGTCTTACTTCATAATAAAACTGATCAATATTAGAAACTGTAAGTTCTTTTCTTACAACCTTGATAATCTTAGCGTCTTTCTGGAATTTTCTTGCAATCTCCATTATAGGCTTAGGCATTGTAGCTGAGAAAAGAACTGTCTGTCTTTCCTCTGGTGTCTCTGTAAGAATTGTTTCCATATCCTCACGGAATCCCATATCAAGCATCTCATCAGCTTCATCTAATATAACCATAGATACCGAATCAAACTTAACAGTCTTTCTTCTCATATGATCCATAACTCGTCCCGGTGTTCCAACAATAATCTGTACACCGGCTTTTAACGACTTAATCTGTCTTACAATCTCCTGTCCGCCATACACCGGTAACACCTTAATGTCACTCATGTACTTGGCAAGCTTTCTTATCTCTTCTGCAACCTGTACTGCAAGCTCTCTTGTAGGGCAGAGTACAATTGCCTGTGGTTTCTTAACATCTGGATTAATCTTCTGTAACATAGGGATAGAGTACGCAGCAGTCTTACCTGTTCCGGTCTGTGCCTGTCCGATAACGTCAATTCCTTCCAATACTGCAGGAATGGCCTGTGTCTGTATAGGAGATGTCTCCTCAAAGCCCATATCCTCTACCGCTCTTAAAATTCTTTCATCAATATTTAATTCATCAAATTTCATTCTTTAATCTCCATTTCTATAACTTGTTAATTTTACATTACAGAAAGCCATAAGTCAAAGTAATAATTGCATTTTATTTCTTGTACATATATAATCGATTGTGAATATTAATTCAGGCTTTGCCAATTTTGCTATATACTTATATATCTGCTCATGTGGCGGTGTACGTTTGCTGCTGTGTCTGTGTGTGCCATATGACCGATATATTGCGAACTGTGTGGGAGTTAATGCCGCTATATACATAAGGGCGGTGTGCTAAAGCTCGTTCAAGCGAAGCGCGTTTGCTTTCGCACACCGTAATAAGCTTTGTAGATAGCGGCATTTACTCCCACTAAGTGTAGCAATCCTTGAGGGCATATGGTATACACAGACACAGAAGTGAATGCACACAGCCTCATGAGCGGCTGAATATATGATATGGCAAAATTGGCAAAGTCTGAATTTCAAAAGGAGTTTTTATGATTTTATCTTGCAATAACATTAGTAAATCTTTCGGAACGGACATTATTATTAAGTCTTGTTCTTTTAATATAGAAGACCATGAGAAGGCTGCCATTGTTGGAATCAATGGTGCAGGTAAATCTACTCTGTTAAAGATTATCACCGGTGAAGAACCTGCTGATACAGGCATTGTCACTCTTGCTAAGGATAAGACTCTTGGTTATCTTGCTCAGCAGCAGGACCTTCAGTCTGACAGAAGCATTTATGATGAGCTTCTTTCTGTAAAGCAGTATATCCTTGATATGGAGAGTGAATTAAGAAGAATTGAGGCTGCCATGAACAGTGCTTCAGGTGATGAGCTTGATGCTCTTATGAACAGATACACCAATCTTAATCATGAATTCGAGATGAATAACGGTTACGCATATAAAAGCGAGATTACAGGCGTACTTAAAGGTCTTGGTTTTGCTGAAGAGGATTTCTCTTTACATGTAAATACCTTATCCGGTGGCCAGAAAACCCGTGTATCTCTAGGTAAGCTATTACTTTCCAAGCCTGATATTATTATGCTTGATGAGCCTACCAACCACCTTGATATGGAATCTATAAGCTGGTTAGAGAATTACCTTCTTAATTACAATGGTGCGGTTCTTATCGTTGCACACGACAGATATTTCCTTGATAAGATTGTAAGCAAAATTATCGAGATTGATAACGGTGACTGTACTGTATTTTCTGGTAATTACACAGATTATGCCTCAAAGAAGGCAATTCTTCGTAATATGAAGTTAAAGGAATACTTAAATCAGCAGCGTAATATCAAACATCAGGAAGAGGTTATTGCCAAGTTAAAGCAGTTTAACCGTGAGAAATCCATCAAACGTGCGGAGAGCCGTGAAAAAATGCTTGATAAGATTGAGGTTGTTGACAAACCAGTTGAGCTTAATGCCAAGATGAACATTAAACTTGAGCCATCTGTTATAAGTGGTAATGATGTCCTTACTGTTACTGACCTTACCAAATCGTTTGACGGCAATACTCTTTTTAATAATATTAATTTTGAGATTAAGCGTGGTGAACGTGTTGCTTTAATAGGTAATAACGGAACTGGTAAGACTACTATATTAAAGCTTATTAACGGCATTATCCCGCCAGACAGCGGAAGCATTTATCTTGGTGCTAAAGTTGCCATCGGTTATTATGATCAGGAACACCATGTTCTTGACCCTGACAAGACTCTTTTTCAGGAGATTCAGGACGCATATCCTGACCTCAACAATACACAGATAAGAAATACTCTTGCAGCATTTCTTTTTACTGATGATGATGTATTCAAATATATCCGCGATTTAAGTGGTGGTGAACGCGGACGTGTTTCACTGGCAAAGCTTATGCTTTCCAATGCCAACCTGCTTATTCTCGATGAGCCTACTAACCACCTTGATATTGTATCCAAGGAAATTCTTGAGAACGCCCTTAACAGCTACACTGGCACAATTCTTTATGTCTCACACGACAGATACTTTATTAATGCAACAGCAACAAGAATAATTGAACTCACTAACCGGAATATTGTTAATTATATTGGTAATTATGATTATTATCTGGAAAAAAGGGATATACTTACAGCAAAGGCTTCCCCTGATGCACAATTGAGTTCTTCTGATAACACTACCAAAAAAGATTCAAAGCTCTCATGGCAGCAGTCGCGTGAAGAACAAAATAAGCTTAAGAAAAAGCAGAATGAAATTAAGAAAACCGAAATAAGAATTGCTGAAATTGAAGACAGATTATCCGCTATTGATACAGAATATTCAGATCCTTCAATAGGCAGTAATACAGCCCGTTTAATGGAACTTCATAATGAATCCACTCAACTAAAGAAAGAATTAGACGAACTGTATGAACACTGGGAAGAATTAATGGATGAAATGTAAGTATTTACATTCAGCAAAAAGTGCCAAAAATCCCCATTTTGAGCCACTTTTTATTGACAAATCATGAATCTAGGAGTATAAATAATCTATACTTATTATTACTTAATTTTTTAAGGAGGACAATTAAATCATGAATAAGACAGAATTAGTTGCTGCTATCGCAGAAAAGGCTGGACTTTCTAAAAAGGACGCTGAAGGTGCTGTTAAGGCTTTCACAGATACTGTTGCAGAGCAGTTAAAGGCTGGCGAGAAGATTCAGTTAGTAGGTTTCGGTACATTTGAAGTTGCTGAAAGAGCTGCTAGAACAGGAAAGAATCCTCAGACAGGCGAAGCTATTAAGATTCCTGCTTCTAAGGCTCCAAAGTTCAAGGCTGGTAAGGCTTTAAAGGATGTTGTTAACACACCTGCAGCTCCAGCTAAGAAGTCTAAGAAGAAGTAATTAATTATGACTTTTAAAGGCTGTCACTTATGTGGCAGCCTTTTTTCTCTTTATTTAATTAAGTTCATGAAATCGAGGTTTATTAATTATGGAAATCGAACGCAAGTATCTTGTGTCAGGCATCCCTGACAATATAGATTCTTATCCCTGCCGCTTTATTGAACAGGGCTATCTTAACACTGCTCCTGTTGTCCGTGTAAGACGCGACAATGATAATTACTATCTCACTTATAAGGGTGGCGGAATGATGGCCAGGGAAGAATATAATCTTCCACTTAACAAAGAAGCCTATGAACATCTGATTAAGAAAGCTGATGGCAATATCATCACCAAGAAGCGTTATGAAATCCCTGATGGCAATGGATATACTATTGAACTTGACATATTTGAGGGGCTCTTTGCTGGCACTATCCTTGCAGAAGTTGAATTTCCAACTATCGAAGCTGCTAATTCATACTCTGCCCCTTCATGGTTTATTGATGATGTTACTAATGATCCTGCTTATCATAACAGTAATATGAGCAGAAAAGTTTTCTAATATAGAGGTCTGGAATATGGATAAAGAAACTATGTTTGAATATATTCAACGGCTTAAGCTTGCAGTAATAACTCTTTTCAAATGGTTATTCTGCTCGGTTGTATGTGGCTGTTTTATTGGTGCTGTCGGTGCTGTATTTCACCTGATGCTTGGTTATGTAGGCAGCCTGCGCGTTGAATACCCATTTTTACTATTCGGACTGCCTGTTGCCGGTATCATCATTGTATTCATGTACAATATAGTCCATGAAGCTGGAAACCGTGGAACTAACCTTGTCATAACCGCAATACAGTCGAATGATGAAGTCCCGGGAAGAGTTGCTCCCCTTATAATTGTATCAACACTGCTTACCCATCTGTGTGGTGGTTCTGCCGGACGAGAAGGTGCTGCACTTCAGGTAGGAGGTGCATTAGGCAATACATTTGCAAATCTGTTTAAATTCGATGAGAAAGATACACGAATTATGATTATGTGTGGCATGAGTGCCTGTTTCTCGGCACTTTTCGGAACACCTATTGCGTCAGCTGTTTTCTCCATGGAAGTAATCAGCGTCGGTGTTATGTATTATGCTGCTTTAGTGCCATGCGTACTCGCTGCATTTATAGCACAGGGCATAGCCTCTGCACTAGGACTTGAATCTACACATTTTGTAGTTGATGAAATCGCTTCTTTTTCTTTTATTAATGGCAGTAAATTCATCATCATGTCCGTACTTTTTGCTCTTGCAAGCATTCTGCTGTGTGTTGTTTTACACGGTACTTCAAAGCTCTACACTGATTACATAAACAACCCATACATAAGAATAATTATTGCCGGTGCTCTTGTTATTGCCATGCGTTACATATTTGGCACAACTGATTATCTCGGTGCAGGCTCAGATATTATTGCAAGAAGCTTTGTAACAAGTTGTGCATGGTATGTATTCCTTTTAAAAATGCTGTTTACAGCCGTAACTTTGGGCGGTGGATTCAAAGGTGGCGAAATTGTTCCTACTCTTTTCGTGGGTGCAACGCTTGGAAGCTTCTTAGCACCTATATTCGGACTCCCTGTAGGATTATGTGCAGCATGTGGTATGGTAAGTGTGTTCTGCGGAGTAACTAACTGCCCCCTCACATCATTCATTCTATCTATTGAGATGTTTGGTGCATCAACAATGAAATTCACAATTCTGTGTATTGCATTAAGTTATCTGTTATCCGGATATTACAGCCTGTATAACAGCCAGAAAATCGTCTATTCTAAGTATAAGACAGAATATATAAACCGCCGGTCCCATTGACCTGTACAGGTCAAAGAACCGACGGTTCTTTTATTGGAGGGCTGCTATTTACACATATCTCCAGTCTTCTATCCGAAACTGTATTGAAACAATCCCATTATATTCATTAATATCCGGGTAATACACCATAGATATCTTCCTTCCAACCTCTGGTATCTCCTGTCCGTCTAATTTGAACCTGATTGCTGTCACCAGCTTGCCATGCTCACTTTCTAACTGACATCTTAATACATTTTTATTTTTTCCAATCACAGCTGACTGTCTGACAGTAAGATTTCTGTCTGCAAACACCGGTTTTTCATTACCTTTCCCGAAAGGCTGCAGCTTCTCAAACTGTTTTATAAGTTTTATATCAACATAATCAACCGGCATAGGCACATCAATCCACACTGTAGGGGTAAGAACATTTTCTGTCATTGTCTGATTCTCATTCAGTGCTTTCCTGAATTCATCAATTTTATCAATATCAAGCGATATTCCGGCAGCCATTGGATGTCCGCCATATTTGTTAAGGAGTTTACCACATTTGCTTATCTCCTCAAACATGTTATAGCCTTCTATTGAACGCCCTGAACCCTTTGCACCATCTTCTGCTTTAGTTATTACTATTGAAGGCCTGTAGAATTTTTCTCTTACTCTTCCGGCAATTATTCCCGCAACACTTTCATGGCAGTCAGGAAGATACACAACTAACACCTTGTCGTCTTTTAGTTCAGTGTTCTCAACCTGTTCAATTGCAATAGCGGCATATTCTTCTGTTATATCTTTTCTTTCAACATTAAGTGTGCGAAGCTCTAAAGCCTTATTTCTCGCATCTTCCATATCTGTAGTAAGAAGCAGTTCAATGGCTCTTCTTGCTGAATCAAGTCTTCCTGTTGCATTAAGACATGGACCTATAACAAATCCTATGTGATATGAGCTTATCTTGTCTATCTCAAGCTCACACGCCTCTACAAGTGCTCTTATACCAATATTAGTAGTTACTGCCAGATGCTTTAAACCATATTTAACAATTACCCTGTTCTCATCTGATAAATCAACTACATCCCCTATTGTTGCAATTGCCATAAGCTCTGCATATTCTTCAAGTTCGATTGGATTAAGTCCAAGTCTCTCATATATAATCTTAATAACCTTGAAGGCTACTCCTGCTCCACACAGCTTATCAAATGGATACGGACAGTCTTCCTGCTTAGGATTAACAATTGCATCTGCCTGTGGTACTTTATGTATCTTTTCTCCATCAACGAAATCAAACGGAATATCATGATGATCAGTAACAATTACTGTCATGCCCTTTTCTTTAGCATATTTAATCTGCTCAATCGCAGCAATTCCATTATCGCATGTAATGATTGTATCTGTGCCATTATTATATGCTTCATCTATTAAGTGCTCATTAATACCGTATCCGTCAATAATTCTGTCTGGTACTGCAAATGTTACATCTGCTCCTGCAGCCTTTAGCCCTTTGTAGAGAATTGTTGTTGAACATATTCCATCTATATCATAATCACCGATAATATGTATTTTCTTTCCTGCTTGTATCTTGTCTGTGAGGATATCAACACATTTGTCTGCATCCTTTAATAAATGTGGTGAATGCATGTCATCCACCGTTCCATTAAGATACATATTTATCTGCTCATACGTTTCTAACCCTCTGTTACGGATAATTCTCGCCATAACCTGGTCAATGCCAAATCTTTCCCCAATTGCTTTGAAATCAGCTTTCTTAGTGTATACTCTCCAGTTGCTTTTCACTCTTTTCTCCCTGTTTCACTATTAAACCAATTATGGCGGGAACTGATATACAATCCCCGCCATGTCATAAACTTATTGTATCTGTTAATTAAACCTGAGAACCGTCTTCAAAAACCTCTTTCTTAGAAGCTGCTTTTTTATTATTCTCTTCTACAACGCCTCTCTTCTTGCCGCCCATTACATACCACATAGCACTTGTTAAGCATACTGATGAGTAAGCACCAACAACAATACCTACGATAAGTGGAAGTGTGAACTCCTTAACAGAAGTTACGCCCATAATGAAAAGAACAATAAGCATTATAAGTGTTGTTATAGATGTATATACTGTTCTTGACATTGTACTTGTAATTGATGAGTTAACAAGCTCTGTAATGTTAGTCTTTGAATTAGCTGTCTTTAACTGCTCTCTTATTCTGTCAAAGATAATAATTGTACCGTTGATAGAGTAACCTACTATTGTAAGCATACATGCAATAAATGTTGTTCCAACCGGAATTCTTGCAAATGCATAGAATGCAAGAACAACAAGTACATCATGAAGAAGTGCTAATACAGCAGCTAATGCGAATCTGATATCACGGAATCTTACAAAGATGTATATAAGCATACAGATTGTAGCAAGTATAACCGAAAGAATAGCATCTCTCTTAACTGTTGCAGAAACTGATGAACTGATTGTATCTGTCTCAACGATTGTTCCATCCTTGATTGGGTACTTAGCAGTAACCGCATTTTCAATAGCTTCTCTCTGGTCAAGTGAAAGATCAGATGTCTTGAAAGAAACCTGTGTTGAATCTGCAACCTTCTGCTGCTGAACCTCTGTAATACCTGCAGCATCTCTGATTACAGGAATGATGTTATCCTCAATCTCTTCTGCTGTATACTCTTTATCAAATGTAAATGTTGTTGTTGAACCACCAACGAACTCAAGGCTGAAGTTTAATGCTCTGTTTCCAAGACCAGCCTGAACTGCCATAGTGATGATACCAGCAACGATTACAACTGCTGAACCGATAGCAGCCCATTTCTTAATGCCAAGTACATTAAGAGTCTTTCTGTATACATTCTTACCATACCACTTAGCGTCTCTTATACCAAAGTTATATAAGAGTTTCATAATAACCTTAGTAATAACAAGTGATGTAAAGATTGATACGATATTACCAACTGCAAGAGTTGTAGCAAAGCCCTTAACTGGACCTGTACCGAATATGTACAATACTAAAGCTGCGATAAGTGTTGTTACGTTACCATCTACGATAGATGATGTTGCCTTGTTATATCCTGAAAGAATAGCATTCTCTACAGACTTTCCGGCGCCAATCTCTTCCCTTATTCTTGTGTAGATAATAACATTACCATCTACCGCCATACCAATACCAAGAATAATACCTGCAATACCTGGAAGTGTAAGAGTAAGATCATATACACTTACAAGGAATAAAACAAGTGCTGTATAGATAATAAGTGATAATGTTGCAACAAGTCCAGGAATTCTGAACATAACAATCATGAATAAGCAAAGTAATGCAAGACCTATAGCAGCTGCAATTAAACTTGTCTTGATTGCTGCATGTCCAAGCTGTGCACCAACAATGTTAGAGCTTACTTCCTCAAGTGTAAGAGGAATAGAACCAACTCTTATGTATGTTGCAAGGTTATCTGCCTCATCGAATGATTCCATACCTGTGATAGTTGCTGTACCACCTGATATAGCTGTCTTAACGTTAGGTGCACTTACAACTTCTCCATCATATACAATATATATTCTTTTACCGATATTAGCTGATGTTGCATCGTAGAACTTAGTTGATCCCTCATCTGTAAATGTAAGCTGCACTCCATAAGGAGTATCTTCCTGACTATTAGTATCTGTGTAAGCCTGTGCAGCTTTTACATCAGAACCTGTAAGTAGTGGTGTGTAGTCATTTCCCTGTGAAAATGCTGTATATCCTGTGGAATCAAGGAATTCCAATGAACCTGGTGTACCAAGTTCCTTAAGAATCTCATTAGCATCTGTTACTCCAGGAATCTCAACAGTGATTCTGTTGTCACCTTCCTTATAAACCTGTGACTCTGTACTCTTTCCTTCTACTCGCTTCTGAAGCTTATAGATAGTATCCTCTACATCCTGTGATGTAAAGTTATCTTCCTTAATCTGGTATGTGATACTTACACCACCGGCAAGATCAAGACCAAGATCTATATCATAAGTGCTTCCGTATCCCTTTCCATTTAGTCCGAAAAATGCTGTTAATACAAGTCCAACCAGTAAAACAGCAACGATTATTGAATAAATAATCTTCTTAGGTAAACTGTACTTCATGTTAAAAACTCTCCCTTTTACTTATTCTTCCTCAGCCATGGCTGCACGAATCATTATTGCACATTCTATACGCTTTTTCTGAAGTTCACATCCAACATCATACGCATCATTGATATTACCATGGAAGTTATATGAGTTAGCTGCACAACCACCACTGCAATAGAACTTGGCAAAACAATTCTTACATTTTTCCTTTGAATAGACATTACTATTCTTAAACATGTCTCTGATGTCTGGTCTTACTATTCCATCATCAACATTACCCATAAGGAAATCTTCGTTACCAACAAACTGATGACATGGGTAGAAATCTCCCCAAGGTGTAACTGCAAGATACTCACAGCCTGAACCACATCCTGACAATCTCTTGGCAACACATGGACCACCATTAATATCTATCATAAAGTGGAAGAAATTAAAGCCTTTACCAGCTTTCTTTCGCTTAATGATTTCTTTCGCAAGGATATCGTACTGTTCACAAAGGAACGGAATATCCTCTTCTCTTATGGCATAGGAATCTGTTGGCTGCGCAACAACAGGTTCAACAGAAATCTGCTCAAATCCCTCATCAGCAAGATGAAGAACATCTTCTGAAAAATCCAGATTATTATGTGTAAATGTTCCTCTTACATAATAATTCATCTGATTTCTGCTCTCTGCCACTTTCTTGAACTTAGGCATTATAATGTCATATGAACTTCCATGATTGTTTCTTGTAGGACGCATAAGGTCGTTAATCTCCTTACGTCCATCAATACTAAGAACAATATTGCTCATTTCCTTATTGGCGAAATCAAGAATCTCGTCATTAAGAAGAATACCATTAGTCGTGAGTGTAAATCTGAACTTCTTATTATTAGCTTCTTCTATGCTTCTTCCGTATTCAACAAGCTGCTTAACAACCTCGAAATTCATAGTTGGCTCTCCGCCAAAGAAATCAACCTCAAGATTCTTTCTTGAACCTGAATTGGCAACAAGGAAATCAAGTGCCTTCTTTCCTACCTCGTAGCTCATAAGAGCTCTTCTTCCATGATATTCGCCTTCTTCTGCAAAGCAATATTTACATGCAAGATTACAGTCATGTGCTATATGAAGGCATAAAGCCTTAACAACTGTAGGTCTGTCTTTAAAATTGTCTATATATGGTTCATATATATCTTCTGTAAAGAGCTGGCCTGCTTCCTTAAGCTCGCCAATCTCTTCATATGCCTCTTTAATATCCTGAACAGAATATCTGTCTCTAAGTGCATCTGTAATCTGCTCAAGCGTATTATTCTCGTAAAGTCCTATAATATCGTATACCATGTCATCAACAACATGTACTGAGCCGCTGTTGACATCCAATACAATGTTATAGCCGTTATTCTTATACTGATGTATCATTTAAAAATAGCCTCCAAACCGTAAATGTTCTCAATGCATTTACGAAAAATAAGAGAGTGCAGAATAGTTCGACACTCTCTTACTAAAAATACTAGTTATTCTTATTCTCACAGCTCTGGTTACCAACTGTGCAAGATGTCTTACATGCTGACTGGCATGATGTCTGGCACTCGCCACATCCGCCGTGCTTCATTGTATCCTTTAATACGCGGTTGCTGATTGTCTTAATATGTTTCACGACAATACCTCCTTCATATATTCAAATTATATCGTATTATATCATGTACAAGTGTTATTTTCAATCATTTATTCTAAAGATTTGTTCAGATAATCATTCTTCTTTTAAAAGTCTTTTTACAATTTTTATGTATTTTGCATTAAATACAGCTACTTTTCTTATATTTTTACATAAATTATTGTTTTATATTATTAAGATATGCTATGTATTTATAGGAGATTATTATGTTTACATCTAAAGATTTAAAGAAACTTATTATTCCATTGATATTTGAGCAGTTACTTGCTGTGAGTGTCGGCTTTGTTGATACATTCATGGTATCTATTGCAGGTGAAGCAGCCGTTTCCGGTGTCGCTCTTGTCGATAATATAAGCAACCTGCTTATCCAGATATTATCAGCCCTTGCCACTGGCGGTGCTGTTGTATGCAGTCAGTATCTTGGAAGTAAGAATATAGATATGTCAAAGAAATCTGCTGGACAGCTTATATTTATTATGAGTACACTGTCGGCTTTGCTGATGGTGATATCACTTATTGGAAATCATGGGATTATTAATTTCATATTTGGTAAGATTGAAAAAGATGTTTTTGAAAGTGCAAGTATTTATTTTTACATAACAGCAGTTTCTTACCCTTTCTTAGGTGTATATAATGCTGGTGCTGCTCTTTTCAGAAGCATAGGAAACAGTAAGATAAGCATGAACACAAGTCTTATCATGAACATAATTAATATATGTGGGAATGCTTTATTTATATTTGTGTTCAATATGGGCGTTGCAGGTGTAGCTTTAGCAACTCTTATATCCAGAATTATATCTGCAATAATTATTATTGCTCTTATGTTTAAAGCTGAATCTGCAATAAGAATAAAGTCTGGCAGGGATTTTCTGCCATGCCCTTCTATTATCAGGAAGATTCTTTCAATTGGTCTTCCGAGCGGATTGGAAAACGGCATGTTCCAGATAGGAAAGCTCTCTGTTTCAAGCCTTGTATCAACATTTGGCACTGCTGCCATCGCCGCCAACTCAGTTGCCAACTCAGTTACAATGTTTGCCAATATTCCGGGTAACGCAATCGGCATGGCAATGATTACCGTTATCGGCCAGTGTATTGGTGCCAAGAAACCTGATGAGGCCAAAAGATATGGCAAGAAGCTTATGTTTATTGCATACGCAGGTATTCTTGCAACCAACATTATAATGACAATAGTTGCCGTTCCTGTGGTAGGACTTTTCCATCTGTCACCGGAAGCAACAAAAACAGGTTTAAGCCTTATCCATTGCTTCTCTCTCGTTGCAATATTTATATGGCCACTAAGCTTTACTATGCCTAACGCACTCCGTGCAGCCGGTGATGCCAAGTACACAATGATGGTAAGTATCTTCTCCATGTGGGCGTTCCGCGTAGGAAGCAGCTACCTACTCGGTGGCACACTTGGTCTTGGCGTGCTTGGTGTATGGTTCGGTATGTTTATCGACTGGGGATTCCGCTCACTTGCATTCCTGATAAGGTTTCTTCGTGGAAAATGGACGCAGAAGGCGGTTATCTGATGATAATTATATGACAGTCTGATGTCTGGGAACTGTCTCTTAACACTGGATATCTACTGTCAGATGGACGACAAGTCGTCTAATTCTGGATATACAATGTCATTTGCGTGCTGAATATACTTATAAACTGCGTTAACCAGGTTACTTTACATATATTATTACGCTCGACCTATAAGAACAATTAAAATGTATGATTAATAGGTACTATTTCTACTTAATTTCTTTTTAATTCAGCTTGAATAACGAAAAAGCCTATAAGATGTATGCATCTTTTACATCTTATAGGCTTTTTTAGCGTTTATCTTAGTAGTTATTTATCAAAATTACCTATCAAGCACCTCATAATGCGACTACCTATAGGTATCACATCAATAAAAAAGTTCCTGCCAATCAGGCGCTTTGAGCCCGCCGGTACTTAATGAGCGTGTAACGCGAATTTAGTACCGCTGCGAGGCGAGAGCAGCGAAAGCGTGCCTGATTGGCAGGAACTTATTTTATTTCTTACCAGCTTATTACTTCATGTCCGTCCTCTGTTACAAGAACCTGAATTTCCCACTGTGCTGAAGGAAGTCCATCAGCTGTAGATACTTCCCAGCCGTTCTTTTCATCTGTAACAACATTTACCTTACCCATATTAACCATAGGCTCTATTGTAAACATCATTCCCGGAGCCATAACCATGTCTGTTCCTTTTCTAGTGTTGTACCCAACCCAAGGATCTTCATGGAATTCAAGTCCGACTCCATGACCGCCGATTTCTCTTACAACAGTATATCCATTAGCATATGCATGGTCATGTACTGCCTGTCCCATATCACCTAAGAAGCCCCAAGGTTTAACCTGCTCAAGTCCTAATTCAACACATTCCTTAGTAACATCAACAAGCTTCTTTACCTCAGGCTTAACATCACCTATACAGAACATTCTTGATGAATCTGAAAAATATCCATGAAGAATTGTAGAACAGTCAACATTTACAATATCACCTGACTTAAGGATAACATCCTTAGATGGAAATCCGTGGCATACCTGCTCATTAACAGATGTACACACACTGTAAGGATATCCTTCATAATTAAGTGGTGCTGGAATTCCTCCCATATCAGTAGTTACATCATATACAATCTTATCAATCTCAGCAGTGTTCATGCCTTCATGTATCGCTGCTGCAACCGCATCAAGGCATGCTACATTTATCCTGGCACTCTCTTTAATCTTCTCAATCTGTTCAGGTGTCTTGATTAACTTGTGTGATGGCACAATATGTCCAATATCCTCAAGATATCTTAACTTATCGTCAAATGCTTCATGACACGCTTTGTATTTCTTACCACTGCCGCACCAGCAATGGTCGTTTCTTCCTAATTTCTTAATCATTGTTCTGCCTTCCTGTTACATATATTATAATCATACACAACTATAAGGCTTTCTTAATATTTTTTCAATATCTGTTTCAAATGATTAATCATTATTAACATTAAAAGCCCTGATTCCCGGATATACCGCACTGGCGCCAAGCTGTTCCTCAATTCTTAAAAGCTGGTTATACTTAGCAACTCGCTCTGACCTTGAAGGAGCACCTGTCTTAATCTGGCAAGTGTTAAGAGCAACAGCGAGGTCTGCAATTGTTGTATCTGCTGTCTCACCTGATCTGTGTGAGCTGATTGCTGTATATCCAGCCTTATGAGCCATCTTGATGGCTTCAAGTGTCTCTGAAACTGAACCAATCTGATTAAGCTTGATAAGAATTGCATTACCTGCTCCAAGTTCAATTCCCTTAGAGAGTCTCTCTGTATTAGTAACAAAAAGATCATCACCTACAAGCTGAACCTTATCTCCAAGTCTGTCTGTAAGCTTCTTCCAGCCTTCCCAGTCCTCTTCATCAAGACCATCTTCAATAGATATAATAGGATACTTCTCACATAATTTAGCCCAGTGCTCAATAAGCCCCTCTGCTGTATACTCTGTTCCAGCCTTAGGAAGCTTGTAATAACCCTTTCCTTTCTCACTCTTCCACTCTGAAGAAGCTGCATCCATTGCAATCCTAAAATCCCTGCCCGGCTTATATCCAGCCTTTTCTACTGCCTGTAATATTGTCTCAATTGCTTCCTCATCTGACTTAAGTGCCGGAGCAAAGCCACCCTCATCGCCTACAGAGGTTGCAAGTCCTCTTTCTTTAAGTATAGCTGCAAGTGCATGAAATACCTCTGCACACCATCTTAGGCATTCCTTAAAGCTTGGTGCCCCAACGGGCATAATCATGAATTCCTGAACATCAAGCCCACTTGATAATGCATGGCAGCCTCCATTAATAATATTCATCATTGGAACAGGAAGCCTGTTTCCTGATACTCCGCCTAGAAATCTGTAAAGAGGAATATCAAGAGAGACAGATGCTGCTCTTGCTGCTGCAATAGATACCGCAAGAATAGCATTTGCACCAAGATTAGACTTATCCTTAGTTCCATCAGCTTTAATCATCGCTGCATCAACTGCATATATATCAGATGCATCTATTCCAAAGAGGCAGTCATTAATAACAGTGTTTATGTTCTCTACTGCCTTAGTAACACCCTTTCCCAAATATCTTGACTTATCCTTATCTCTTAACTCAAGCGCCTCAAATTCACCTGTAGATGCTCCTGAAGGTGCTGCGCCTCTTCCAACAGTTCCATCCGCAAGATAAACCTCTGCCTCAACTGTAGGATTGCCTCTTGAATCAAGAATTTCTCTGCCTATAACCTTTTCAATCTCTAAATATGCTGCCATATAATCCTCCTAAACAAATGCTTTGTAATCATTCAAGTTAGTTTCTTCTAACTTTAACAATACAATTCTAGCATTATACAACCAAATCTACAATGCAAGAAAATGGGAAGTTTTCTCATTAAAAAACTTCCCATTCATAATTATATCCAGCTATTTAGTTTGTATACACATAAATAATTATTTTTCCATCTTCTGTAAAAATGCTTTGGTTCTTTCATTACTTGGATTGTCAATAACATCCTCCGGCTTTCCCTGCTCAACAATAACTCCGCCATCCATGAATATTACCCTGTCTGCAACTTTTCTTGCAAACTCAATCTCATGTGTAACTATAATCATTGTCATCTTTTCATCAGCAAGCTGTCTTAAAACCTTAAGAATTCCTGCAGTAATCTCAGGGTCAAGTGCTGATGTAGGCTCATCAAAGAAAAGCATTTCAGGATTCATTGCAAGTGCTCTTGCTATCGCAACTCGCTGCTGCTGTCCTCCTGACAACTGGCATGGATAACTGTTCTCCTTGCCATCAAGTCCAACTTTCTTTAAAAGCTCTTTGGCTTCTTTCTCTACTTCATTCCTGTCCCTTTTCTGGACACAGACAGGTGCATCAGTAACATTTTTCATAACTGTATAATGTGGAAAAAGATTAAAATTCTGGAATACAAGTCCATATGTATTCTTGATTTCTCTTAACTCTTTCTTTCCAACATACACTGAGGCTCCGTCCTTGTCCTCACATGCAGTTTCACCACCTAACTTAAGAGTTCCAGAATCCATTGTCTCAAGAAGTGTTGCACAGCGAAGCAGTGTTGATTTACCTGAACCGGAAGGTCCAAGAATTGCAACAACCTCGCCCTCATTAACTTCCATTGATATATCCTTAAGCACCTCAGTATCGCTGAAGGATTTTTTCAAATGTGTTATCTCTAATAATTTCTTCATTATAAAATCCTCCTTAATCAAAATACTGCATACGCTTTTCTAATTTTTCCATAACCATAGCAACAAGGAAATTGAAAATGTAATAGAACAATCCTGCTATGAATAATGGCATGATACTTGCTGTTGAAGCCGCTACCTGCTTGGCAAGAGTAAACATTTCTGTATAAGCAAGTGCAAATGCAAGTGATGTATCCTTAACAAGTGTTATGACCTCGTTAGTAACCGGAGGAAGCACTCTCTTTACCATCTGAGGAAATATAATCTTCCAGAAGGTCTGTACCTTGGAGTATCCAAGCACCTCTGCTGCCTCATACTGTCCCTTAGGTATGCTCTCAATTCCACCTCTGTATATTTCTGCAAAATATGCTGCATAATTAAGCGCAAATCCGATAATTACAGCATAGAATCTGTATGTTGCCGTAACCTTCATTCCAAACAGATAATATGGTCCGAAGAACACAACAAGAAGCTGTAACATAAGAGGAGTTCCTCTCATTATAGATATGTATATTCTTGCAATCCATCTTACAATACCTATTCTTGACTTTCTTATTTCACATACAAGAAGTCCTAAAGGCATCGAGAATATAAGTGTTAAGAAGAATATTGCAAGAGTTGCTAACATTCCTGATGAAAGCTGCTTAACTATATCCACAAGTCTTTCACCAAATGAAGCCTTAGTAGTACTGGTGCTGTCAAGAAGATATGCACTGTCTGTTCCTTCTTCTCCAAGACATACGCTGTCTGTAAGTCCCCATTTCTCAGCAATCTTGTCAAATGTGCCATCTGCAAGCATATCATTAAGGCTTGTCTGAACCTCATCTCTTAATGCTGTATTACCTAACTTAAAACCAATACCATACTGTTCTGATGAAACAGTCTCATCAAGCATTGTGAACTTATTACCTCTCTGTTCAAGCTGGTACTTTGCAACGCCCATATCCATACATACAGCATCTGCTGAACCTGATTCAAGATTCATAAATGCTGAGTTATAATCAGATACCTGCTGAAGTGTCTTAAATTGTGCCGCAAGTGCAAGATTTTCTTCTGTTGCATCCTCTCCTGTAAATGCTGCAAGAGCTGATGAATCAGCCTGTACAATGACAACCTTACCCTTAAGGTCTTCTAACTTCTTTATTCCTGAACCGGATTTAACTATAACAACCTGTGAATTATCAATATATGCCTTAGACCATGTATACTCACGTTCTCTTCCATTAAGCGTGAATCCGTTCCATATACAGTCAATAGAACCTGAACTAAGCTCCATATCTTTAGAATCCCAGTCAATAGGCTGCTTAACCAGATTCCAGCCATTTCTTTCACATACCTCCTGTGCAAGATCCAGGTCAAAACCTACATACTCTCCACTATCATCCTTATAACCATAAGGTGGGAATTCCGCATCAAATCCTACTGTAAATGTAGTTCGTCCATCATCACTTTTTTTATTACCGCACGCTGTGAACATTCCCACAATCACAGACAACATTGCCAGTAACAGGACGGCTTTTCTGATATTCTTAGCCATATAAAAATCCATGCCTTTCTCGCTTTAATACGCTTTCACTTTACCACAGTAAATCGAGCTTGTCTATTATAACATGAATTACCTGATAAAAACACTATAAATATTCTAAATAAGTCCAAAATTTCTCAATATAAATATCCACGCTGTAAGAGTCACACTTGAAAGTAATGTTGTAAGCACAACTATGCTTGATGACAGCACCTCGTCATTATCCATACCTTTAGCCATAACAAAGCAGGTAACTGTAGATGGTGAAGCAAGCATAATAAGAATTGCCATAAGTTCCTGATTACGAAATCCCATTTTTACTGCTATAGGAAGAAATATTGCTGCTAGACCCACGAGTTTTAAAAATGTAGCAATAACCGTAGGTTTAATCTTCTTAATTGCCTTTTTTCCTTCAAATGACGCACCAATACATATAAGTGCAACAGGTGTAGCTGTCTGCGCAATATTATTAATTGTCTTATTGATAATTACCGGATATCTTAATCCTGCAAGAGAAGATAACAATCCCAGCACAATTCCTATAATTATCGGATTAGTTACAATATTAAAGCACGCTTTTTTAATGTTTTCTTTCTTATCCGTAGATTGTTCTTCTGTGCTGCCATGACACTCAGGATGTGCCTTAAATGTAAGCACTATTACCGAAAATATATTAAACAACGGAACTGCAGCAACTATCATAAGTGGTGCCATTCCAGTGCTCTGGTACATATTCTGTATGAATGCCATTCCAAGTATCGCTGCACTGCTTCTGAATGATGCCTGCACAAATGCACCCTTCTGCGTATCATCCTTCATGAATATCTCTGTGCATATCCATATTCCGCTAAACATTATAGTAGTCACTATCATGCAGTACAGCACGAACTTAACGTCAAACTGCGATTTAAAATCTGCTGCTGCTAAATCCCTGAATAACAGTACTGGAAGTGCCACCTTAAATACATATTTATTAGCCACATTTGCAAAATGGTCATCTATAACGCCAAGCTGCTTTATTACCCAACCAACTATCATAACTAAAAATATTGGTACCGTTGCATTTATACTATATAAGAAGCTGTCCATCTGTCTCTCCTTCTACTACTTATTAATATCAAGCCAGTATGTATGGTCAAGCGGGCCGCTGCCGCTTCCAAGATTAAGTCCTGCTTTCAATGCACCTGTAAGGTACTCTTTAGCCGCCTTCACACTTTCTTCTATTGATAATCCCTGTGCAAGATTAGCTGCAATGGCTGATGACAATGTACAGCCAGTTCCATGTGTGTTAGGGTTATCAATCCTTTCTCCATTAAGCCACACTATACTGCCATCTACGCACAGACAGTCATTAGCTGTATGAACTGCATGTCCACCTTTTACTAAGACAGCCGCATTACCGCCTTTTGTCTTCAGATGTTCATATATCTTTATCGCTGCTTTCTCCATTGAATCTGCACTGTCAACAGTCATTCCTGTAAGAACCTCTGTCTCCGGAATATTAGGGGTTATAACATCTGCAAGCACCATCAGACGTTCTTTAAGAGCCTCTGCCGCATCTTCCTTTATAAGTCTGCTTCCGCTTGTTGACACCATAACCGGGTCAAGAACGATATTTTTTGCCTTATATGTAATTAACGCATCTGCTATTGTTTCTATAAGTTCCTTTGACGCAACCATTCCTATCTTAACTGCATCAGGATATATATCTGTAAATATTGCATCAAGCTGTGCCTTAAGAAATTCAGGTGAAGATTCCGATATTCCTGTAACCCCTAAAGTATTCTGTGCTGTAAGTGCAGTGATTGCTGACATTCCATACACCTTATGTACTGCAAATGTTTTTAAATCTGCCTGTATTCCTGCTCCTCCGCTGCAATCACTTCCTGCTATTGTTAATGCTGTATTCATGTGTACCTCCTGTTGTTGCGGTATCTGTATATTCTTTGCTGCCTCTGTGCCACTATATGAGCGGTTCTCATACGCCAGAACGAAGTTTTGGCGTTGTCGCACAAAAAAAGCACCGAGGTTACCTCGGTGCTTTTAGTGCAGTCGGCGGGACTTGAACCCGCACCCAAGCAATATGGACTAGATCCTTAGTCTAGCGCGTATGCCAATTCCGCCACGACTGCTTGTTTTGTTTTCTTGTCGCTTGCTGTTCGCTGACGACTTGATTATAATATCACTACATCAATATAATGTCAACAGCTTTTTTTAACTTTTTTCAACTTTTTGAATTTTTTTGATTTTTTCTGTTTTTTCATACTTCAACTTCCTTTTTGGACTTCATCGTGCCTTCCCTCTGCTTCAACGTCCAATCCAGCCAGCTTTGACTTCCTTTTTGGACTTCATTTGTGCCACACCCCGCTTCAACGTCTAATTCAACAAGTCTCGGCTCCCTTTTAGATAAGAATTTTTCAAAAATAGCATCTATTCATATTGACACATTTTCAAATCTCCTATAAAATATCAATGTTATGTAACTTATCAAGTTCGTTATACATCATATATGCAGAAGTGTCGGAATGGCAGACGAGCAAGATTCAGATTCTTGTGCGGGTTACCGCGTGTGGGTTCAAGTCCCATCTTCTGCACTCATTAAAAGAACCGTGTGATTTTATGTCACACGGTTCTTTTTGGGTTCATATTCAATCTGTTTCCAATGTAAACGCTACCTCTGTTCTTCCAGCTGTTTTTTAAATGCATGTTCATCCTTCATTCTGTCGACCATCAACTCTGGCGTATTCCTGTCCAATATTCTTAACGCTTCCGAAAACATACTGTGCACCTCTTCCCGCTTTTCAATATTTTCTTGCTTTTCCTTTTATCTGCATACATTGCTTTATCTGCTTCAGCAATTGAATTATTTAATTCTTCTTCGTTATTTGCTATGGATATACCATAAGAAGTTCCCACTGTAATGTTATGTAACTTTATATTACCTTCAGCACTTTTTATCTGATTTATAATTTTAACACTATCCTTTTTATCACATTCCTGTAATAGAATAAGAAATTCATCTCCCCCTAATCTTATTAATACATCTACAGGTCTAATATAACGCTGCATATTATTAACAATGGTTTTAATTAAGATATCACCTTCTTTATGTCCATAATTATCATTGTAATATTTTAAATTATTAATATCAGCCATAACAACACCTACTGGATATTTAAGTTTATTTTTATATTCACCTGATTCGTAAAAAGACCTGTTATATGTCTGTGTCATCATATCTGTTATACTATAATTTTTTAACTTTTCTTGTAATTTAATCAGATCAGAAATATCTTTCACAATTCCAACTATACCAATTACATTTCCATCAGCATCTAATACAGGATTTTTATTTATCTGATAATAAAACACCTCTTCTCCGAACTGCATTTTCTCAATATAATTCACGTTATTTTTCGTCTTTATTATATTCATATCTTCTTCATAAAACTTTTTTCCAAGTGTTTTATCTGGCTGAATATCCAAATCCGTTTTTCCATATATTGAAAAGTCAGAATCACCATTGCTGTTTAACATATTACATACATGTGTCGATAAAACATATCTGCCATTAGTATCTTTAAAGAAAATATTCTCATTAATTGCATTCAGAATACACTGCAATTCTCTTCTATCCAAATCCATAAGCTATCTCCTTAGTATATCTCCACAACTTTACAAAATGCATTTATTAACCGTATTCCCAATATCATTTTTGCAATTATATCATCTTTTAGCAAACAATACAATGCTATGCGCATTTTTATATTAGCCTACGGATATAACATAGAATGTAAAATCATAGAAAAATAGTGGAGGTAATCTATGATTAATGGTTTAGGAGAACGTTTACAGGAACAACGGACAACACATAAACTATCCCAACGAGAAGTTGCATTGGCTCTAAATGTATCACCAACTGTTATCTCAAACTACGAAAAGGGAGAGCGCACACCAAGTTTGGAAATGCTTATTGCACTCGCGCGTTTCTACCATTGTTCTACTGATTATCTAGTTGGTTTTGAAAAGCCAAATGCCAATACAATAAATGTTTCTATGCTTACAGATAAACAAAAAAATTTATTGAAGCTCTTTTTAGAAGAACTATAAAGACACTTTATGATATATAAAAAGGATACTGTCATGAGCTGACTCACAAACAGTATCCTTTAATAATCAATTATATAACTTTCCTTTTTAATATCTCCTGCATAACAAAAGCCTTGCGCATCTCATTCTTATCAAACTTAATGTCATCAAGAATAGCTTTACCTCCCGTCTGACTCTGTGGAACAATCTCATCATTATATTCATGTCCGCAGTCATACTGTGTAAATGTGTGTCCGCCTGTCATATCAGAATAAGTTCCTGTGCTTCCTGCCTGCATAACTGGTGAATGAAATTCTGCTTTATCAAGTGTCTTCATTGCAGGTGCAGCATTATCTGCTGCTGGCGGTGGAGTAACATATTGCGGAACCGGTGCCTCTGCTCTATGCGAAGTAACATTCTTTCCATTAAAGTTATTTCTTGAACGAATCTCCTGCTTAAGCTTTTCAGTTTCTGCACTTGTCATCTTCTGAGTACCTGAATATGTCTGTACAGACGGATCAATGTACTGCTTTTCACCATAAGAATTCACCATGTATGGTGCAGACTGTGCATCGCTGTCATTCTTCTTATTCAGATTAGCACCATGGCTTAATGAGCCATTCCCGGAACTGTCATTCTGCATCTGATGCATATTACGACCATATTCTGGCACATTCTGGTTATGATCCTGCATATTCCGCTGGTGTTCCTGCATGCGCTCATTCTGCATTTTCTTAGCTTTCTTAATATTCGATATAATTATCAAAGCAAACACTGCCCAAACAATTAATATTTCCATAAAACCCGCTTTCCCTTTTAATTCACAAGTCCATTATATAGTTGCCGGCTTCTCTGTTTCTCCTGCTATCGACTGTCTCATCTTAGTATCAGCCTTTAAATTCTGAAGGTCATAATAATCCTTAAAGCCCATTCTGCCTGTTCTTAAAGCTTCAGCCAAAGCCTTAGGTACTTCTGCCTCAGCAGCTACAACGCTTGCTTTCATCTCCTGTTCAAGAGCAACAGCGGCTGCTCTTCTTTCCTCTGCCTTAGCCTGTGCAATATTCTTATCAGCCTCAGCCTGAAGACTCTGAAGATGAGCGCCTATATTTCTTCCGATATCAACGTCCGCAATATCAATAGAAAGAATCTGGAATGCTGTTCCAATATCAAGACCCTTCTGCAATATAGCCTTAGAGATAGAATCAGGATTCTCAAGCACGCTCTTGTGCGAATCTGCTGAACCAACTGTTGTTACAATACCCTCACCGACTCTGGCAATTACAGTAGCCTCGCCTGCACCACCAACCAACTGGTTAATATTAGTTCTAACAGTGACTCTTGCCTTAACTAACAGTTCAATACCATCCTTGGCAACTGCTGAAATATTAGGTGTCTCAATAACCTTAGGATTAACACTCATTCTGACAGCCTCTAAAACATCACGACCTGCAAGGTCGATAGCTGCAGCCATCTCAAATGGTATGTTCATACCAGCTCTGCTTGATGCAATAAGTGCATTAACAACAGCATCTACATGGCCACCTGCCATATAATGTGACTCGAGCTGATTAGTGTTAAGCTGTAATCCGGCTTTTCTTGCCTGAATAAGTGGAAGCACAATTCTTGCTGGCGGAACCTTTCTCAGTCTCATACCGATAAGAGTTCCTATACCGACATGGCTTCCTGATGCTAATGCTGTAATCCATAATCTCATTGGTACAAATGCGAATAGCAATATAAGCAGTACCACAATAATGATTGGAATAATTGGAATGTAAGGCATAATTAATCCCCCTTTATATATTTTGATTTTCAAAAACATTATTACATATAATGAAAAAAAATACCACATTTATATAGAATCATTTTAAAAAATCTGCTATAGTAATTAGTAATCGATAATTTTTTGTCAATCATTACAAAGGAGGTTTCATTATGTTATCTAATGATGCTACTATTCAGAATATCAAGCATGAAATCCTGTATGAAGTTGCCAAGCTCGCATATGCAGGAAGGTTTGAAGAAGAAAAGGACGAACTGGCATATAAGATGTTTCCCGGTCCTAAAGCAAGATTCCGCTGTTGTGTATATAAAGAAAGAGAAATCGCAAGACAGCGAATCCGCCTTGCAGAAGGCAAATGTCCAACAGAAAGTGACCATCCGGGTGCCAATAACATAATCCAGGTAATTGAAGCCGCATGTGCCGACTGTCCACTTTCTCACTATATCGTAACTGATAATTGCAGAAAATGTATGATGAAAGCCTGCCAGCAGGCATGTAAGTTCGGTGCTGTAAGCATGACAAGAGACAGAGCCTACATAGACCCTGACAAATGCAAGGAATGCGGCATGTGTGCCAAAGCCTGTCCATACAATGCAATCGCAGACCTTATAAGACCATGTAAGAAAATCTGTCCAGCCAATGCTATTACAATGGATGAGAATGGCATCTGTGAAATAGATGAAAACAAATGTATCCAGTGCGGACAGTGTATCCACGCCTGTCCATTCGGTGCTATCGGTTCTAAAACTGATATAGTCGATGTAATAAAGGCAATCGTAGACGGAAAGAAAGTCGTTGCCATGGTAGCACCTGCTGTTGAAGGACAGTTTGGAGACACAATAACAATGAGCAGCATCCGCACAGCATGCAAGAAGCTGGGCTTTAATGATATGTATGAGGTAGGTCTTGGCGGTGACCTTACTGCACAGGCCGAGGCAGAAGAATGGCTTGAAGCAGCTAAAGAAGGAAAGAAGCTTACAACCTCATGCTGTCCTGCATTTGTTAATCTGATTAAGAAACAGTATCCTGAGCTTGCAGAACATATATCAACAACTATATCCCCTATGTTTGCACTTTCAAGACTTCTTAAGTCAGAAGATCCTGATACAATAACCGTATTTATCGGACCATGTATAGCCAAGAAGAATGAAAAGCAGGAATATAAGGGTCAGGGAAATGCTGATTTCGTACTTACAATCGGTGAATTCAGAGCAATGATGCGGGCTAAAGAAGTAGTTCTTGAGCCTGAGGAAAACAGCGACCAGCAGGCAAGCATATATGGTAAAAGATTCGGTAACGGAGGCGGTGTTTCCGCTGCTGTTGCACAGTGTATGCGTGAAGCAGGTGCTGACCCTGATAAATTCAATATAGAAAAATGCTCAGGTGCTGCCGAATGTAAGAAAGCACTTACACTTCTTAAAGTAGGAAAACTCCCTGCAGATTTCATTGAGGGAATGGTATGTGAAGGCGGCTGTGTTGGTGGGCCAAGCCGTCACAGAAGCGGAAAGAATCCTGTTCTTGCTGCCAAAGACCGTGACAAGCTGCTCGCCGAAGCAGACGACCGTAATGTTTCAGACAACTTAAGTAAATATGACTTAACAGCATTTTCAATGCACAAATAAAATTAACACAAAAATAGCGCTGGCAATATTCACATTGTCAACGCTATTTTTTTAGTGCTGCTTTTAAAGCAAGCACAACAAGTTTTTCAAATATCACACTCAATACAACAATTATAACCGTCCACGCCAGCAAATCATCCGTATCAAGATATATTTTCGACATATAAAGCATTTGTCCAACAGAACCTTTGGGCATTCCGATAATCTCTGCTGCCACTCCTGCTTTCCAAGCCATACCAGCAGTAACTCTTCCTGCTGATATAAGATAAGGTGAAAGCTGTGGCATGATAATATAACGTATTCTGCGAATCCAAGGAATATGAAATACATCTGCCATTTCCCTAATGCCTTTATCAGTACTTCTAAGACCGGTCAGTGTATTCTGGTATATAACAGGCACAACTATTAAAAATGCAATGAACACCGACAGGTTCTTTGCCGTAAACCATATAAGACATATAACCACAAAAGACGCAACAGGTACTGCCTTAATTGTAACCATCCACGGCCACAGAATATATTCAACAGGCTTACATATATATGCAAGCACTGCACATATAATTCCACACAATAATCCTGCGAGAAATCCACCGACAATATGATACATTGTAAACCACACAGTTCCTGCAAAATCCGGTTCATGCCATATAGTAAATAATCTGCCAAGAACCTGTACCGGTGTCACTAATAATATCGGTGAATCAATCTTTAGCGCAGCTATTTCCCATAAAATAAGTGCCAGCATAACTGCCAGCACTTTATATATTACATTCAATATCTTCTTATTAATATTCATAATAGAAATCATCTTTCGGCATACTGCCACCTACCGACTTAGGATTCTGGTCATATAACACCTGTAAGAACCCTTCAAGTGCACTTCTCATGTTATTATTAATATAGCATACAATATGGCACTTAGGAAGAGCCTTCTTAGCTATTGCTTCTGATGCAACAATTCCATACTCAGCAATAAGCTGTGCTGTCTCATCAATATTGCTTGAAGTATATGCAACACTTTCGTTATATTCATCAATGAACTTCTTAAGCTGTTCTGGATATTTTTCAGCAAATTCTTTTCTTACAACAATTACACCTGTAACAATCTTAGAATTATTATTAATCTTCTCCCATGCTTCATTAAGATCCATAACAACTCTTAAACCACTAATCTGGGCACTTGCTGCTGTAACAAAAGGCTGTGGAAGAACAGCAATTGCACCATCTTCTGACTTTAACTTAGAAAGTGCTTCTGTTGTATCTGAACACCACACAATATTAACATCTTTATCAGCATCAAGTCCGTTACCTGAAAGAATATATCTTATGGTATATTCCGGCACTGCACCCATTCCTGTAGCATATATAGTCTTACCCTTAAGGTCGCTGATACTGTTGACAGTGTTACCTCTCTCTACAAGATTAAGAACTCCAAGTGTATTAACAGCAACAACCTGAACCTTACCTTCCGTCTTATTATATATATTAGCTGCAAGATTAGATGGAACAGCTGCTATATCAATCTCTCCGGTTGCAAGTGGTGTTACAAATGCAGATGCATCTGTAGCAAAATCTTCAAATGCATATGTGTTCTTAGTATTGCCATTCTCTGAATCTTTACGCAGCTTAACCATTCCCATTGCTGTAGGTCCTGCCATAGCTCCGATTCTTATTGTTGTTGTCTCTTCTGTCTGTCTCTCGCCTTCGTTATTGGCTGATTTTCCTGCACATGCTGCAAATGAAAATACCATAATAACCGAAAGCATAACTGCTAGTAATTTCTTCAACTTATTATTCTCCTCATATATTTAATTAGTATTCCATGAACTCCTGTATATCCCTTAACACATCCTCAATCTCGCCTTCTCCGTCATTAATTGTAAGCTGTAATGGTTTACTGATATCCAGACTGAACAAACCAACTAATGATTTGCCATCAACACAGCTATATCCTGATTCAACATCAAACCCACATGAGTACTTACTAATTGTACTTACAAACCTTTGAACCTTCTCCACAGAATCCAAAAGAATCATCACTGTCAGCATATTATCTCCTCCGCTTCCTCATATTGTAATTCCCATATCAGAGACTAATATACACCATAAAACTTATAAAAACAACCATTAACTAAGACTAAAATATGGCACGGATGCCACAGGAAACGCTTATCTAAGCCGTTTTCATATCATCCATGCCATATTCTGATAATCATCAATTAAAGATTAGTATATCCCATAAGGTAGTAATCAACTGCTCTTGCACAGTCTCTTCCCTGCCTTATAGCTTTCACAACGAGTGACTGTCCTGTATGCATATCTCCTGCTGTAAATACACCCGGTACACTTGTTTCAAATCCGTCTTCTGCTGTCTTTACATTAGTTCTTTCTGTAAGTTCAACTCCAAATGCGTCTGTGACATATTTCTGTGAACCCAAGAAACCTGCTGCTATCAGTACAAGCTCACATGGAAGCTCTGCTTCTGTTCCCTCCACAGGGACCATCATTCTTCTTCCTGTCTTTTCATCAGTCTTAGACTCAAGCTTTACTGTAACAACACTTGTAAGATTACCCTTCTTATCCTTCTTGAATTCCTTAACTGTAGTTGTATATATTCTTGGATCATGTCCGAATACTGCAATTGCTTCTTCCTGACCGTAATCTGTCTTGCAGACTAAAGGCCACTGTGGCCAAGGATTGTTCTCCGCACGCTCATCTGGTGCTTTTGGCATCATCTCAAGCTGTGTTACCGACTTACAGCCGTGTCTTATACATGTTCCGACACAGTCATTACCTGTATCACCACCACCGATAACGATAACATTTTTATCCTTTGCAGAAATGTATCTGCCATCCTTAAGTCCTGAATCAAGAAGACTCTTTGTAGTTGCTGTAAGGAAATCTACTGCAAAGTATATTCCATTGGCATCTCTTCCAGGAGCATTGATATCTCTTGGATTAGCAGCACCACACGCAAGTACTACAGCATCATAATCTGCCATAAGCTTCTTAGCCTTAATGTTCTCACCAACATTTGCATTAGTTACGAACTCAATGCCTTCTTCCTTCATAATATCAAGCTTTCTGTCAATTATATGCTTTTCAAGCTTCATATTAGGAATGCCATATCTTAAAAGTCCACCGATACGGTCAGCTCTTTCATATACAGTAACACTGTGTCCTCTCTGATTTAACTGGTCTGCTACAGCAAGTCCGGCAGGGCCTGAACCTACTACAGCAATTCTCTTCTTAGTTCTTACCTTAGGAGGATTTGCTTTCGCATAACCTTTGGCATATGCATGTTCAATGATTGCCATTTCATTCTCTTTGGTACATACTGCCTTGCCATTAAGTCCGCATGTACATGCTTTCTCACAGAGTGCAGGACACACACGGCTTGTAAATTCAGGGAAGTTACTTGTCTTATGTAACCTGTGATATGCCTGTTCCCAGTTTCCTGTGTAAAGAAGATCATTCCATTCCGGAATAAGATTATTAAGCGGACATCCGCTAGTCATTCCCTTTATTGTCATACCAGACTGGCAGAATGGCACGCCACAGTCCATGCAGCGTGAACTCTGCTTTCTCTGCTCATCTTCTGACAGAGGTGTATGAAATTCATTAAAATTCTTTATTCTTTCCTTAGGTGAAACCGCTGTAGCTTCAACTCTTTCATAGTCTAAAAATCCTGTTGGCTTTCCCATGGTTAGCTCCTTTCATGTATGTTATAAACTTGCACTGTCCCTACGGGTGCACTTCCAAAAGCTTCGCTTTTGTCAGTCGCGACTGCGTCTCAACCCTACTTGGTAGCCGCATAGAATGCTTCTATCTGAGCCTGTTCGCTGCTAAGTCCTTTTTCTTCCATCTGTACTATCATGTTAAGCATCTTCTTATAATCATGTGGCATGATTTTCTTGAACTTTGGAAGATATTCTCCGAAGTTATCAAGTATTTCCTTGCCCTTCTTAGAATTAGTATAAGCAACATGTTCTGTTATAAGCTGCTTTAACTCAAGGACATCATATTTGTTAGAAACTGCTTCCATTGAAACGAGCTGCTTATTAACTCTCTTGTAAAGACTTGTGTCTTCATCAAGAACATAAGCAATTCCACCGCTCATACCAGCAGCAAAGTTCTTGCCAGTCTTGCCTAAGACTACTACTGTACCACCTGTCATATATTCACAGCCGTGGTCACCAGTTCCCTCAACAACTGCTGTTGCACCTGAATTTCTTACACAGAATCTTTCTCCGGCAACACCATTGATGAACGCCTTACCACTTGTAGCACCATATAATGCAACATTACCGATGATGATATTTTCGTCTTCCTTATAAGTACTTCCTGTTGGTGGATATACAATAAGCTTTCCACCTGAAAGTCCCTTACCAAAGTAATCGTTACTATCACCTACAAGTTCAAGTGTAAGTCCCTTAGGAATAAATGCACCAAAGCTCTGTCCGCCTGCGCCATTACATTTTACTGTATATGTATCATCATCAAGCTTATCATCAAATCTTCTTGTAATCTCAGCGCCAAGAAGTGTTCCTAATGTACGATCTGTATTGGCAACATCAATTTCAAGACTTCTCTTGCTTCCTGTCTCCATGGCAGATTCGAACTTCTTAAGTAAAATCTTTTCATCAACTGTCTTCTCAAGTTCGAAATCAAATACATTTTTCTTATCATAATGTATCTTTGTCTGCTTAACATATGGATTGTCAAGAATCTGTGATAAATCAATCTCTGCTGAACGTCCGCTCTTGGCAACATTCTTCTGCTCAAGCAGATCTGTTCTTCCTACCAGCTCATCAAGTGTCTTAATTCCTAAGTCAGCCATTATCTCACGGAGTTCCTGTGCAATGAATCTCATGAAATTAACAACATATTCAGGCTTACCTGTAAATCTCTTACGAAGCTCAGGATTCTGTGTTGCAACACCAACAGGGCATGTATCAAGGTTACATACTCTCATCATTACGCAACCCATAGTTACAAGTGGAGCTGTTGCAAATCCGAATTCCTCTGCACCAAGCATTGCTGCGATAGCAACGTCTCTTCCGCTCATTAACTTACCATCTGTCTCAATAATAACCTTATTACGCAGTCCGTTCATTGTAAGTGTCTGATGTGCCTCTGCAAGACCTAATTCCCATGGAAGTCCGGCATTATGTATAGAGCTTCTTGGAGCTGCACCAGTACCTCCGTCATAACCAGAAATAAGAATTACCTGTGCGCCCGCCTTGGCAACACCTGATGCAACTGTACCAACACCAGCTTCTGAAACAAGCTTGACTGATATTCTTGCATTCTTGTTAGCATTCTTAAGGTCGTATATAAGCTGTGCCAGATCCTCGATTGAATATATATCATGATGTGGTGGTGGTGAAATAAGCGCAACACCCGGAGTTGAAAGACGAGTCTTTGCAATCCAAGGATACACCTTCTTTCCTGGAAGATGTCCACCTTCACCCGGCTTAGCGCCCTGTGCCATCTTAATCTGAATCTCCTGTGCGCTTACAAGGTATCTAGAAGTAACGCCGAATCTTCCTGATGCAACCTGCTTGATTGCAGAGCATCTGTTAAGACCATCCGGACCAACCTTTAATCTGTCAATGTCCTCTCCACCTTCACCTGAGTTAGACTTACCATGAAGCATGTTCATGGCAATAGCCATAGTTTCATGTGCCTCTCTTGATATTGAACCATATGACATAGCACCAGTCTTGAATCTTCTTACGATAGAATCAACACTTTCAACCTCATCAATGCTGATTCCCTTCTTAGGGAACTTAATGTTCATAAGACCTCTTAAGTTCTTAACGCCCTCTTCCTTATTAACAAGAGCTGTATATTCCTTAAATGTCTTGTAATCTCCTGTTCTTGTAGCAAGCTGTAACAAATGTATTGTCTGTGGGTTATACAGATGTTCTTCCTTGCCGCTTCTCATCTTATGAGCGCCTGAGCTGTCAAGAGTAGTATCTGTAGAAAGTCCAAGTGGATCAAATGCCTTAGAGTGAAGTGTCTCAACATCTTCCTGAATATCCTTTAGTGACACGCCTTCAATTCTTGAAACTGTACCCTTAAAGTATTTATCTATAACATCTGAATTAATTCCAATTGCCTCAAATATCTTAGCACCCTGATATGACTGGATTGTTGAAATACCCATCTTGGCAGCAATCTTAACAATACCTGTGATAATTGCCTTATTGTAATCATCAACTGCTGCATAATAATCCTTGTCAAGCATATTAAGGTCGATAAGCTCCTGAATACTCTCCTGTGCAAGATATGGGTTAATTGCAGAAGCACCATATCCAAGAAGAGTTGCAAAATGATGGACATCTCTTGGCTCACCACTCTCTAAGATTACAGCCATGCTTGTTCTCTTCTTAGTCTGTACAAGATACTGCTGTAATGCAGCAACCGCAAGTAATGAAGGAATAGCAACATGGTTTTCATCAACACCTCTGTCTGAAAGAATAATAATATTAGCACCTTCTCTGTGTGCTCTGTCAACCTCAACAAATAAGTGATCGATAGCTCTTTCAAGTGAAGTGTTCTTATAATATATAATAGGAATAGTCTCTACCTTAAATCCTTCAACATTCATATTCTTAATCTTAAGAAGGTCTGTGTTAGTAAGGATTGGATCATTAATTCTTAACTGTTTGCAGTTCTCAGCCTTTTCCTCAAGAATATTACCCTCTGTTCCAAGATAAACAGTTGTTGATGTAACAACCTTCTCTCTTATTGAATCAATTGGTGGGTTAGTAACCTGTGCAAATAACTGTTTGAAATAATTAAACAGTGGCTGATGCTTGTTAGAAAGTACTGCAAGTGGTGTATCAATACCCATTGCTCCTGTCTGCTCTGTTCCGTTAAGCGCCATAGGAAGTATTGAAGTCTTGAAGTCCTCGTATGTATAACCAAATGCTTTCTGGAGTCTTGCTCTTTCTTCCTTAGTATGAACAGGAACCTTCTTGTTAGGAATCTTTAAATCCTTAAGCTGTATAAGATTGCTGTCAAGCCACTCACCATATGGGTTCTTAGTTGCATATTCTTCCTTAAGCTTATCATCCTCTATAAGTTCACCCTTAACTGTATCTATAAGAAGCATTTTTCCAGGTCTTAATCTGTCCTTTAACTTAATTCTGCTCTCTGGGATTGGAAGTGCACCAACCTCTGAAGAAAGAATAAGATAACCATCGTTAGTGATATAATATCTTGAAGGACGAAGACCGTTACGGTCAAGCACTGCTCCAAAGTAATCTCCATCTGTAAATGCGATAGAAGCCGGACCATCCCAAGGCTCCATCATTGTTGCATAATACTGGTAGAAATCCTTCTTCTCCTGTGCCATTGCACCATTGTTAATCCAAGGCTCAGGAATTGTAATCATAACAGCAAGTGGAAGCGGCATGCCGTTCATAACAAAGAACTCAAGTGTGTTATCTAACATTGCTGAATCTGAACCGTTAGTATTAACAACCGGAGTAATCTTTGACATCTCATCTTCAAGATATGGAGATGTCATTGTCTCTTCTCTTGCTAACATTCTGTCGGCATTACCCTTGATAGTATTAATCTCACCATTATGTACCATGAATCTGTTAGGATGAGCTCTCTCCCAGCTTGGGTTAGTGTTAGTTGAGAATCTTGAATGAACAAGTGCAATAGCTGACTCATAATCAGGATTTTCAAGGTCGCCAAAGAACTGACGAAGCTGTCCTACAAGGAACATACCTTTGTATACAATCGTTCTGCTTGATAATGAACATACGTAAGTTGTATCTTCTGCTGTCTGCTCAAATACTCGTCTTGCAACATAAAGTCTTCTGTCGAATTCAATTCCTTTAGCTGCATTGGCAGGTCTTTTTACAAATCCCTGCATGATATATGGCATACAGTCAACCGCCTTTTTACCAAGAACATTAGGAAATGTTGGAACATCTCTCCAACCTAAGAATTCAAGTCCTTCCTTCTCAACAATGATTTCGAACATCTTCTTGGCTCTGTTTCTTGCCAGTTCATCCTGTGGGAAGAAAAACATTCCAACGCCATAATCGCGCTCATCTCCAAGCTCAATTCCTAATGGCTTTACGGCTTTCTTAAAGAATTTGTGTGATATCTGAAGAAGAATACCAACACCATCACCAGTCTTTCCTTCTGCATCTTTACCAGCTCTATGCTCAAGATTTTCTACAATGCTTAAAGCATCAGATACTGTCTGATGTGTCTTAATTCCATTAATACTTACAATAGCTCCGATACCACAGGCATCATGCTCAAGTTCAGATCTGTAAAGACCAGGCTGTTTGATTTCGTTTTCCATAAGTCTAATCATCCTTTCGTATATTCTAAAGCTTTGCTTGCACATAATATACTCCTGTTTTATGGATTTTGTAAATATTTTTTTACCGCAATTATCTGATAATTTGACTATTGCTACTTTCGATTGTAATTATCAGATAATTATAGAATTTGTCACGATATTATCTCTTAAAATGTAATATCATCTTTATTTATCATTATATGTTTTACACTTAATCCCTGCCTGTTTTTAAACATAAAAGTTGAATTGTTTCTAAATTGTGTCTGATTTTTACCTGTCGGCGTAAAATTAGTAAAAAAATAAAGTGACAAAACCAAACATACTAATTTGCAAGGTTTTATCACTTTATATTATTAATGATTATCTATTAGTTATTAGCAGGTACTCCTCCTATCAGGAAATCAACCGCTTTCTCCTTAACAGAAAACTGTATTTCTGTATGTTCTCCACCATATTCACCATCAAGTGTCCATGATACAGGCTGTGGTGATTCGAACCTTACAGAGCTGGTCTTCCATGTGCATACCCAGTCACATTTACTAAGGTCTTTAGTTATAAAAGCATTAATAAGCGACTGGACTGCTATAGGATTATTAAGCTCTCTTATCAGGGTAACTTCAAATAATCCATCCTGCAGATTAACATCATTGCCTGTAAGATTCTTTATTCCTCCAACCGAATCTGTATTACTTATCATTCCATATACAAAATTCCCCTCAACATTCATCTCCTCAGAATATACACGCATATACTGTGGTTTAATCGTTGATAAGCTTCTGACCGCTTCAATTACATAAGCCTGATGTCCCAGTACATTCTTAAGATTCTGTGGAGTTCCATAAGAAACCCTTGTAAACGCCCCAAATGCAGCAACATAATTAAATGAGCGCTCTCCATTTACCATTCCTACATCACAAGGAAAACGTTTACCCTTTGCTATATTAACAGCAGCCTTCACCATATTTCTTGGAATTCCCAGACTTGCAGCAAAATCATTCGTTGTTCCACTAGGAATATACCCTATCGGCGGCTTCTCTCCTTTATACTTAAGAACAGCAGCTACTGTTTCATTCAGAGTACCATCTCCACCACTACATGTTATAACATCATAACTGCCTTCACTATCTAAAATGTGCTGATAGCCATCAAGCGATGCCTTGGTCGGATATACAGTAATCTCATATCCAGCCTTAGAAAACACCTGTATTATCTTCATCAGCTGATTCTTAATCTGAGCTTTTCCTGAGTTTGGATTAAAAACAAACAGCATCTTCATCATAATCACCTGTCCCATTTATCACATAATGCATTAATCTGATCTGTAAACTTAGCCAGATCTTTATTCGTACCACCCTCATTGTGTGTAATAACTGTCATGAGACGCTTTCCAGCAGCAACAAGTCTGTCAAATACAGTTTTACCACGCTGTGTACTCGTCGTTCTTCTAGTCTTTCTTTCCTTAACTCCTTCAGAGATAACTCTGTCTGCAATAAGATCATAACTTCCGCCTGTATATGGTGCCATGGCATCATAACCATATTCTTCTTTAAGGCATTCCGTAAACTCGTCACACACACTGTCTTCGCCATGCACAACAAACACCTTTTTAGGCTTTGTGTCAAATGCATTAATCCAACAAAGAAGCCCATCTTTATCAGCATGACCACTTGAACCCTTAAGCTGTACAATCTCTGCCTTTATCTGTATCGGTTCGCCAAAAAGTTTAATCTCCTCTGCACCATCAACTATTATACGGCCTGTTGTTCCAACAGCCTGATAACCAACAAATACAATTGTACACTCTGGTCTCCACAAATTATGCTTCAAATGATGTCTTATTCTTCCTGCTTCACACATACCTGATGAAGAAATAATAACCTTAGGATTAGGATCAAAGTTAATCTGCTTTGATTCATCTCCCGTAGTTGCATACTTAAGCCCTGGAAATGTAAGCGGATTAATCCCCTTTCTTACAAGTTCTACTGCCTCATCATCAAAGCAGCTCTCCACATTCTTAATAAATATGTTCGTCGCTTCAATAGCAAGTGGACTATCCATATATACATCAAAATCTCTGCCAACGAGATTATCTTCTTTAATCTTTCTTATGATATAAAGCAGTTCCTGAGTTCTTCCTACTGCAAAGGACGGAATAACAACATTACCGCCTCTTTCAAATGTTCTCTTAAATATATCAGTTAAATCTTCCACATAATTAGGAGTTCCTCCGTGGCTTCTGTTACCATAAGTTGACTCCATAACTACATAGTCGGCATCCCTGACATGCTTTGGGTCTTTAATTATCGGCTTGTTAATATTACCTATATCACCCGAAAACACAATCTTCTCTGTTACATCACCATTCTCTGTCTTCTCTGTTGCCCATACCTCGATACTCGCTGAACCAAGAAGATGTCCAACATCTGTGAATCTAATCTTAATTCCTTCTGCAATATCATATACCCTGTCATACTCACAGCCTACGAACTGCTTGCAGACATTAACTGCTGCATCCATATCATACAGTGGAACAAATTCCTTGAGTTTTCCTCCTGATCTGGCAGCCTTCCGGTTTCTCCATTCAGCTTCAAACATCTGAATATGTGCGCTGTCTCTTAACATTATCTCACACAGCTGTGCCGTAGCTGATGTTGAATACACCTGTCCCCTGAATCCATTCACATACATAAGAGGAATCAGACCTGAATGGTCAATGTGTGCATGCGTCAGCAATATGCAATCCACATCAGATGCTGCAATAGGAAGTTCCTGGTTTTCATATACATCATTGCCCTGTTCCATACCGCAGTCTACAAGAATATTAAGACCTGCCGCCTGTAAGAAATGACAGCTTCCTGTTACCTCATGATCCGCGCCTAAAAATGTTAGTTTCATAATATGCCTCATTTCCGCGTCAACGCTATTTTTTCACGATATTTCTGATGTAATTGTAACATTTTCCTATGTAAAATTAAATACAATCATATATAAAAATTGTATTAATTCTCTGTATATTCTATATCCGTAAATGTAACATCCGCATTTCTCGAAACGAAGAATCCTGCGTATACATGCTTAGGGTCTACGGCTGTCAGCTTAAAATCAAATCCGCCTGTTAAGAACTCCCCATCGCCTAATTTTACTGCATATCCGTCCGGATTAGACTTTATACATACTTCTACTGTATCACCCGGCTTAAGTTCTCTTCCTGTCACGCTTCCCTGCATAAGTTCGCTGTTCTTTCTTGCAAAACAGCTCCATGCCTGGTCTTTATAAGTAAGGTTAAGTGGTGCTGCCGCTACATAATCGCCAAGTACATCTGGCATTTTCTTATCAATATACATGTCATCTCTTACTATAAGCCCAAATGACACCTGATTGTTATAGAAATAATCATTAATTGTCATCTTAGCCTTAAGGGTAAAGTTCACATTTACAGGAATTTTCTTATAATACATTGCAATTCCGTCTGTAACAGCAGATATCTTGCCATCATTATTCTTAACCGCGATGTGTATTCCCCCTGGAACTTCTTCAAGTATATAATTATCAGATTCCGTTGGCAGAGTTGTAACATCACCGAATACTGTGCCTTTGAATCCATATGCATCTTTAAAGTTCTTGCTGTCAGCAAGCTCATCGCTGAACACTACCGGCTTGTATGAAGCATTTTTTTCAAGATATCTGTTCTTGTCTGGAAGCGGTTCATCTGCCCTTATATTAACTATATTCTCTGAAAGTCCTGATATTCCAGCCTTTTCAAGCTCCTGCATAACAAGGAAAGCATTAACCCTGCCGCCCCATATATTAGTGTGTGTATTGTCAACACTTACTTCTTTATTAGATGGCCATGCGTGAAGATAAATTGTCTCTTCTGGTCCTAACTCTTCATATAAAGCCTTTGTCTTTTCAGTCATATCAACACAGACGATTCCAAGGTCTCTTGCAAGGTCACGGACTGCCTGTGAATAATCCCCTCCCTTAAACTGTGCAGCGTCATCAGTTATGTGAAGCTCCTGCTTTGTCCACTCTCCTGTTGCAGTTCTTCTTACAATAGGTGTACACAGTATTGGTGTACATGAAACATCAAGTGCCGGCTTAATATAATTGTCATATAATGATGCTGCAAATGTGCCTTTCTTATCCCTGCCGCCTATCGGGCTTGTATATCTTCCTGCCTCAGTTTTCTCATCATTATGTCCAAATCCGATTATAAGAAAATCTCCTGCTTTCATGCCTGCAAGAAGCTCCTTATAATTCTCTTCCTTAGTAAAGCTTAAGCTGCTTCTTCCTGAAAGTGCAAGATTATTAACCTGCACCTTGCTGTTAAGATAACAGCCAAGCTTGGTTCCGTATCCATATCTTGGATAATAGTATTTGTCATCAAAAGAACTTAATGTTGAATCACCAACAACCCATAATGTACTCATCGTATGTCACCTCGTTTTAAATATATGTGTTATCATCAATATGTCTTATTAAGGTAGTTTTCGCGTAGGTGTTCCTCCATCGCAGCTATCTCTTTCTCGAACTCTCTGGCAGATATAAGCAGGCATCCCTGTCCTCTTATAATTACCTGTTCTACACCATCTGATGTTGCCACCGTTACATTATATTTCTTTCCATTCTCATGTGCAAATTTTTCTATATAATGGTCAGCAGTTTCCGCTGTCTTCGTAAATACAACATGAATATTATGAAAATCTATAAACTCCTCATCATGTCCAGGCACTCTGTATGCGTCAAATACCACAATCAATTCGCATCCCTTCATCGCCTGATAATTACACAGTATATCAAGCAGCCTGCCTCTTGCACTGTCAAGATTGACCTGTGCAAGCTCTGATAGCTCCTTAAATGCATGTATTATATTATATCCGTCAACAAGAAGAAAACTCTTCTTATCTGGATTATATTCAGGTGCTTTAGGAGGGTTTTTAACATTGGCATTACCGCCTGTAACATATCTTCCAACTGCTGTGTCAGCTTTTCTTTTCGATAACTTTCTTCTTTCATTATCGCCTCTGCTGTTAGAAAAATATGTTTCGTTCAAGATTCTGTCTACCTCGTCTGTTCCAATCCACTCGTCAGACACTGTTCTTGAAGCCTGCTTTGCCGTAAGCTTGACCTCCCTGTCAGACTGTCCACCGGCAACCCCGGAATCCGTCACGGCTATCTCGACATGTGCATGCTCTCTTACTTCATTCCACGGCACAACATATCCCGAACCGCCTGCACAGAATACTGAATCTACCGGATTTCTTGTATCACGCTCAGGCTCATAGCCGAATTTTTCAATAACCTCTTCTGTATTATGGCATGGTCTGTAGCCTGCCATCTTAAGAGCAAGTCTGCCTGTTCCCTTGGTATAGGCATTAACCTCTGCCTGATAATTGCCAATCACTGAAACCGGACCTTCACCTGTGATAACAACATTATCACCATCAGCCTCCTGCATGTTAAATGCTGCACCCATTCTCTCGAAGTCGGTCATTGCCCTGCCGACATAATCTCTCTTTACCTCAAGTAAAAATGCGTAGAATGGCTCTAACAATACTGATTCTGCCTGCATAAGCCCCTGCCTTACAGCTCTGTAGGTTGCCTGCCTGAAATCTCCGCCTTCCGTATGCTTTGGATGCGCCCTTCCTGCAACCAGCGTAATCTTCATGTCCGTGAGTTCAGAACCTGTAAGCACTCCTCTATGCATTTTTTCACACAAATGTGTATACACAAGCCTCTGCCAGTTCTTATCAAGTATATCCTCACTGCAATGACATTCGTATCTCATGCCGCTTCCCGGCTCACCCGGTTCAAGCAGCAGATGAACCTCCGCATAATGTCTTAAAGGCTCGAAATGTCCGATTCCATACGCCTTATTCTTAATTGTCTCTTTATATACAATGCTTCCTTCACCAAATGTTACATCTACACCAAATCTTGTCTTAATAATATTGGTCAGCACCTCAATAAGCACCGGTCCCATTACGCTTACATGTATTTCTTTGAAGTTCTCGTCCCATTCAACATGAAGCTCAGGTTCTTCCTCCTCAAGTGTACGAAGCTTTGAAAGCAGTGCCACAGGATCTGTCCCTGCCGGAAGATTAAGCTTGTAATTAAGAACTGGCTCAAGCACTGGTATATTATCCTCGCCGCCCGCTCCGATAAACTGTCCTGCTTTGGTTTCTGAAAGTCCTGTCACTGCACACACAGTTCCGGCTGGTGCTTCATTAATGCTTGTAAACTTATCTCCTGCATAGACTCTTATCTGGTTGACTTTTTCATTGCCAATAAGCATTTTTGATTTTAAAGAACCACCGCATACTTTAAGATGTGTAAGTCTTTCTCCTCTGTCATCTCTTGTAATCTTATACACCTTTGCCGAGAACTCTTCGCCGTAATCAGGACAGCTTACATATGTATCAATTCCATTTATAAGTTCCTCAACTCCGTTCATTCTGAGTGCCGAACCAAAATATACAGGAAATATTTTTCTTTCCATAATCATGCGGCTCATAAGGGCATCATCAACATGTGCAGATTCAAGAAACTGCTCAAGCGCCTCTTCATGGCACATTGCAACTTCTTCGTAATCTATATTATTAAAATCCACGCATGACTCTGACAGCCTGTTCTTTAGCTGCTCCATAATTCTTGCCCTGTTCGTTCCCTGCTGGTCCATCTTATTGACAAATATAAATACCGGAATTCCAAGTCTTTTAAGCAGACTCCACAAAGTCTCTGTATGCCCCTGTACTCCATCCATTCCACTTATAACAAGAACTGCCGCATCAAGCACCCACAATGTTCTCTCCGTCTCTGCTGAAAAATCAACATGTCCAGGTGTATCAAGCAGCGTATATGAACTGCCATTGTAATTATAAGCTGCCTGCTTTGAAAATATGGTTATTCCTCTTGCTCTCTCCATATCCCCTGTGTCAAGAAATGTATCCTGATTATCAACTCTTCCAAGCTTTCTTATACTTCCCGCACTATATAGAATCGCCTCTGACAGAGTCGTCTTTCCTGCATCAACATGTGCCAGCATGCCAATAGTTATCGGATTACTATGTGCCATATCATTTCCTTTCTCCAAGTTTTATTCCATGCCTTCCTTAAGCCATCTCGCAATATTGGTAAAATCAATCTTAAGTTCTCCATTATATATATTCACCGGAACCGGCTTATCAAAGCCATATATCACCGGATACACATCACTTTCAAAGAAATACACAAGAACCTTCTCCTGCACAAAATCCAGTATCCAGTATTCACGCACTCCAGCCTCCATATACTTGGATAGCTTCAATGCATAATCCTTCTTCTTGGTAGAAGGAGAAATAACCTCCACAACAAAGTCCGGTGCACCATATATACCAAATCTCTTAATCTTAGATGTATCGCATACTATTCCTACGTCCGGCTGAACCATAGTCCTTTCATCACAATCAAGCTGTACATCTACAGGTGCTATAAATGGGCGGCAGCTTCCACCATGTTCCATAATATAATTAGCAATCTGCCTGTAAATCTCCCCGCCAATTGACTGATGTCCGAAAGTCGGCGAAGCCATATCATAAAAGTATCCGTCAATCAGCTCCACTCTCTGTTCATCAGGCAGTGCCCTGTAATCATCAATAGTGTATTCACCATTCTTTCTTGCCTTATATAATCCACCTGGCTCCCTTACTTCTAACTGTTCATTAAAAACCTGTTCCAGTGCTGTAAGAGTATCATATCGCGGACTCTCTGTTTCCCCAGAAAAAATCTTCTGCACTGTTCCCAGAGGCACCCCAGACAATTCAGCAATCTTGGCATATGAATATCCTTTTTCCTTCTTCTTCTCTTTCATCTCATTAATTGTCATATAACCCTCTCCAATCAAAACATAAGTATCCATACATGATTAAATATAATTTCTATATTCATTATAAGAGTTGTATATCCATTAGTCAACCAAAATATAGTAAATAAATATCCGTTTTATAACCGTTTTATTTCCATACTTACTGGTTGAAACTTAAATAATGTTAGATATCGCACTTGAGCTTAGCTCACTCACCATATGATTATTCAATAACCTACCAGATTGCCTTATCATCATAATTTCGTAGGTCATTTTTGCACTAAAAAAGAGTCCTATGTTCTTAAAAACATACTAAATAGCTCAAGTTTCATTAAATAGTAGGTTATTTCTTGGATTTTTCGTCGCGAATTGCTTGAAAAGCAGAAAAAACACCTACTAATCATGCGTAAAATGCAGTTATAGTAGGTGTTGGTATAGAAATTATTAAGGGTTATTCAACCAGTATCCAAACACTCTTGTCTTGTTTATCTACAATAGTAGAAATTTGTTTTATTGTATTATCTTCTTGTAAGCCTGTCAATACTATAGTTGAAATATATTTTATTAATTTATATTGACATATTCTTTTTGTATTGTTATTATATTTATGATGCATCATTTTATATTTTAACTATATCCAATATATGAAACATACAAGAAAGGCGACATATGAATAATACCAACAACACTACTCACCAGAAAGATGTCTCCCTTAAGACTTTCTGGCGTGATAATGAACATTTTGCAGACCTTTTCAATGCTACCGTCTTTAATGGTAAACAGGTGCTTAAGCCCAACAAGCTTACTGAGATGGACACTGATGTTTCTGCTACTATCCAGTCTAAGAGTTACAATGAATCTATTACCAGAAACAGAGATGTTGTAAAGAAGATGTCAGACGGCGTAGAGTTTAATATTCTCGGGCTTGAGATTCAGGACAAGACACATTATGCCATGCCTTTGCGAACCATGACCTATGACGCACTTGGCTACATAAAGGAATACAACGACATCAAAAAACATCATAAACTGAATAAAGATTCTTTCAGTTCTCATGAAGAATTTCTTTCTGGAATTAACAAGTCTGACCGTTTCCACCCTATAATAACGCTCGTTCTTTACTATGGTGAGTCGTTATGGGATGGTCCTACCTGCCTGTCTGACATGATGGTTTCCATGCCTGATAATATCAAGGCTTACTTCTCCGACTATAAGTTAAATCTGGTTCAGATACTTGATTCTGATAAATATACATTTTATAATGAAGATGTAAGAGATGTGTTTAATATTGCAAGAAGCATATACAATAAAGATATAGATTCAATATTCAGCGAGTATAAGACACGCAATGTTGACAACGAAGTTATAAAACTTATAAGTGTTCTTACTGCGACTCCACAGATTATGAATCTGTGTAAACCTAACGAACAAGGAGGTAAAGTTAACATGTGCAAAGCTATGGAAGAATTAAAAGCAGAATGGCAAGGGGAAAGCAAGAAAGAAGAAGTTCAAAAAGCTATCATCTCCATGCTAGAATTCGGTATTACCAAAGAACAGATATTAACCAGGTACACTAAAGAGGATTTAGAAAGAGCAGAAGCTGCTATCGCTAATGAGAACTAACACCATACTAATAATATTAAAGCCAGTTAATCTAGCAATTAAGATTAACTGGCTTATTTTATCTGATACTTTTATAGATTTCTGGTCTTCTGTCCCTGAACAGGCCCCAGCTCACGCGAAGGTCGGCATCTGCGTCAAGGTCGGATTCCCCATAGACAATTTCTTCCTTGTCTCTTGATGCCTGTGTCACTATCTCGCCTGTTGCATCTGTTACAAATGAAGAACCATAGAATATAAGTGATGACTCCTGATGTCCGTTGGCTTCAGATGGTGCAACCTTCTCCTCACCGATACGGTTGGCAGCTACAACAGGAACTATATTGCACGCTGAATGTCCCTGCATACATCTTCTCCAGTGCGGCATGCTGTCAACCTCAAGAATCGGCTCTGAGCCAATCGCTGTCGGATAGAAAAGGATTTCTGCCCCCTGTACCGCCATTCCTCTGGCTGTCTCTGGAAACCACTGATCCCAGCATATTCCTACTCCAATTCTTGCATATCTTGTATCCCACACCTTAAAGCCTGTATCTCCCGGTGTGAAATAGAACTTTTCCTGATAATAATGGTCATCAGGAATATGTGTTTTTCTGTATATTCCAAGGATGCTTCCATCTGCGTCAATAACTGCAACAGTGTTATAGAACACATTTATATCTCTTTCATAAAAGCTTATTGGAAGCACAACTTTAAGTTCGGCTGCCACCTTCTGAAAATGCTTTACTGCCGGATTCTCATCAACCGGTGTTGCAAATGCGTAATAATCATAATTTCTCTCCTGACAGAAATACTGTCTTTCAAAGAGTTCAGGAAGCAGTATTATCTGTGCACCGTTAGCTGCCGCTTCACGAACCATTTTATCAGCCTTTGCAATGTTCTCTTCTACCGACCGTGAACACTGCATCTGTATGCCTGCATACTTTACATTTCTCATATTATCCCTCCATTCTTGCGCTGTTTTCTGCATATCACAAGTTTGTGCAAAGCACAAACTTGAGTGTAAAATATTGAAGATATTTTACACAGGAATCTGTTGTGTAATACAGTGGATATTGCCTCCACCGACTATTATATCTCTTGCATATATCCCGACTATCTTTCTGTCAGGAAATGCTTCTTTAAGCACATTTACCGCAAGGCTGTCCGCCTCGTCATCAAATTGCGGCACTATGACTGAGTCATTGGCAATATAGAAATTAACATAAGACGCAGCAAGACGCTCGCCTGCTTCTCTCATGTCCTCGCCTTCCTCAAATTCAAAGCCATTAAGTTCTTCCTCAGTTATGCACACAGGTTTCTTGGGAATAAGCATTTTTCTTACTTTAATGCGTCTTCCTTTGGCGTCAGTTACATTCTCAAGAACAGAAAGACAAGCCTTGCTCATCTCATACTGCGGGTCATTCTCATCATCCGTCCACGCAAGCACAACTTCTCCCGGTGCTGTGAATGCACACACATTATCCACATGCTCGTTAGTCTCATCGTTGTATATTCCACATGGAAGCCAGATTATCTTGCTTACATTGCAGTACTGCTTTAATTTATCCTCAATCTGTTCCCTGCTAAGCTGTGGATTTCTTCCCTTACTCAACAGACAGCTTTCAGTAACAAGCATTGTTCCTTCGCCATCTGTATGTATTGAACCACCTTCAAGAACAAATGGTGCTGCATTATATCCCTGACAGCCAAGATAAGACATAAACTGTCCGGCTACAAGGTTGTCATTGTCCCAGTCCGCGTACAGTCCGTCATATGTTCCGCCCCACGCATTAAATTCCCAGTTAATTCCACGCAAATCACGCGCTTCATATGGTGTATCCACATTTCCACTCACAACGAATGTAGGACCTGTATCTCTTGCCCATGCATCGTCTGTATCCATGACTACAAGCCTGACCGTTTCCGGGAGCATCTTTGCTGCTTCCTCTTTTCTACCTTCTGATACAATCATGTATACCTGCTCGCTTTCACTGATTACAGACGCTATCTGTGCAAATGCTTTCTTAGCCGCCTTTGCTCCATAAGCCCAGGAACCCGGTCTTTCTGGCCATATCATAATGCAGCCCTGATGTCTTTCAAATTCAGCAGGCATGCGAAAACCGTCTGCTGCCGGAGTACTGTTTATATAATCCATATCTATAATCTCCCCTTGAAATCTTCATAGCCAAAATGCTTCCACACCTTACATTCCCCATCACTATCCATAATTACAATATCCGGCAGTGGGATTCCGTTAAATGTATTGTTCTTAACCATTGAATATATAGCCATATCTTCAAATACGAGTCTGTCCCCGACATTGATTTCCCTGCCGAATTGATAATCACCTATGATATCTCCTGCAAGACATGTATAAGATGACAGTCTGTATCTGTATCTTCCATTCTTCGCCGGTTTCCATATACCTTCTTTTACGTCCATATCAAAATCAATCTCTATGTCCTTATCAATTCCATACTCATCTTCCATGTCCGATATTTTCAATCCGTCACGAAGAGGCGGTGTATATGGCATTTCCAGTACATCTGGCATATGACACGCTGCAGATGCATCAAGTATAAGAGTTGTTATTCCATTTTCAACCTTATCAAGCACTGTAGCCACAAGATATCCTGCATTAAGTGCAACAGCTTCTCCCGGTTCAACATACACCTGTACATCATATTTCTTTTTCACATGACTGATACATTTTTCAAGAGTTTCAATGTCGTAATCTTCACGGGTTATATGATGTCCACCGCCGAAATTAACCCACTTCATATCTTTCATGAGAAATCCGAATTTCTCTTCAACAACTCTTAAGGTTTCCGCCAAGTCGTCTGAATTCTGTTCGCATAATGTATGAAAATGTATTCCTTCCATGCCAGATAACACATCCGGTTCTTCCTTAAGAGCGGCTTTCAGGTTCTTAAGAGTAACTCCAAGTCTGCTGCCCGGCGCGCATGGGTCATATATTGCATGGTCACCCTGTGTAGAAAACTCTGGATTAACACGAAGTCCAAAGCTTACTCCCGCCGCAATACATCTTGCTTTATGCTTCTTTAACTGTGAAACTGAGTTAAAGACAACATGGTCACATATATTTACAAGCTCATCCATATCCTCATCAGTAAATGCCGGTGCAAATACATGATTTTCTTTTCCCATACACTCAGCACCAAGTCTGGCTTCATATATTCCACTTGCCGTAGTTCCGCTTATATATTTCCCAATCAGCGGATATTCTGCATATGCTGAAAATGCTTTCTGCGCCAGCAGTATGTGGCAGCCGGTATCTTCTTCTACTTTATGAAGTATCTCAAGATTATGAATAAGCATTTTTTCATCTATTACATATGCCGGTGTCTTTAACTCATCAAATCTCATAATTAACCTCTCTTTTTAGTCTACTAAAACAGGATTTTCATCGACAACCCATGGAAGACCGTACTTATTAAGCGCATCCATGTATGGATCCGGATCAAATTCATCTGTTGTGAATACTCCCGGCTTATTCCAGAGTCCCTTTGCAACAAGCATTGTACCAATCATAGCAGGTACGCCTGTTGTGTATGAAATAGCCTGTGAACCTACCTCACGGTAACATTCCTGATGGTCGCACACATTGTAAATATATACCTTCTTCTCCTTGCCGTCTTTGATACCTGTGAAGATACAGCCGATATTAGTCTTACCTACTGTTCTTGGTCCAAGTGAAGCAGGGTCTGGAAGAAGTGCCTTTAAGAACTGGATTGGAACAATCTCCTGTCCGTTGAATTCAACCGGGTCAGTTCTTAACATTCCGACATTCTCAAGGCATTTCATATGTGTAAGATAGCTCTGTCCAAATGTCATGAAGAAACGTATTCTCTTAACATGCGGAATATTAGCAGCAAGTGCCTCTATTTCCTCATGGTGAAGCAGGTACATATCCTTCATTCCTACTCCCTCAAAATTGTACTCTCTCTTTATTGACATAGCAGGAATCTCAACCCAGTGACCATCCTCCCAGTATGAGCCGGGTGCTGATACCTCACGAAGATTAATCTCCGGGTTAAAGTTAGTTGCAAACGGATATCCATGATCGCCGCCGTTGCAGTCTAATATATCAATTGTATGTATCTCATCAAAATAGTGTTTCTGTGCATAAGCTGTGAATACACTTGTTACGCCCGGATCAAAGCCTGTTCCTAAAAGTGCTGTAATTCCGGCTTCTTTATATTTTTCTCTGTAAGCCCACTGCCATGAGTAGTCAAAATATGCTGTAAATCCAAGACGCTTGCATCTCTCCTCATATACCTTTCTCCACTCAGGATTGTCTGTATCCTCACACTCGTAATTAGCAGTATCAACATAAGGAACTTTACATGCAAGACATGCATCCATAATCGTAAGATCCTGATATGGAAGTGCCACATTAAGAACTACATCCGGCTTGAATTCATTGATAAGCGCAATAACCTCATCTGTGTTGTCAGCATCAACCTTTGCTGTTGTGATGTTAGTGCTTGTCTTGTCCTTCAATTCGTCTGCTAATTTGTCACATTTGCTCACTGTTCTGCTCGCTATGCACAGGTCTGAAAATACCTCGCTCACCTGACATATCTTGTGGATTGCTACTGAAGCAACTCCTCCGCAACCAATTACTAATACTCTGCTCATCTTTCTTCCTCCTGTTCTAATAATTCTTCAACATACTTTGGCAGCATGAATGCACCTGTATGAAGATTAGTTGTGTAATATTCTGTATGTATATTTCTTCTCTTCCACTCTGCCGGCTTGAAATCCTTAAGCGGATGATATTTCTTTGACGCAAATCCAAACAGCCAGTATCCTGACGGACTTGTTGGTATATGTGCCTGATACACGCGGCTTATTGGAAATGTGTGGAACACCTTCCTGTGCATGCTTCTGCATGCATCCTCATCCTCATCATAGAAAGGACTTCCATGCTGGTACACAAGTATTCCGTCCTCCTTAAGCGCCTTATAACAGTTACCGTAGAATTCTCTTGTAAACAGTCCCTCACTCGCACCAAACGGGTCTGTTGCGTCATTAATTATAAGGTCATACATATCCTGCTTGGAGCGTAAGAACCTTAATGCATCTGAATTATAAATGTGTACTCTCTCATCTTCTAATCCTACTGCCGTCTCTGGAAAATACTCCCTGCACACATCAACAAACATGTTGTCCTGTTCAACTATGTCAATATTTTCGATATTGTCATACTGTAACAGTTCCTTTGATACACCTCCGTCACCGCCACCGATTATCAATACATTTTTAACATCTGGATGGACTGACATTGGCACATGCACCACCATCTCGTTATAGATGAAACAATCCTGTTCTGAAAATATAACACTTCCATTAAGTGTCAGGAATTTTCCGAACTCTGGCGACTGAAATACATCTATTCTCTGATAGTCGCTCTCGCCAGAAAACAGTTGTTTTTCAACCCTGATATCAAACTTCACATGTGGTGAATGAAGTTCTGAAAACCAAAATTCCATAGAAACTTTCTCCCTTCTATATTTTACCGATTAAACAAATCGGACATTTACATTCTTAATACATTCAGTGTCTGCAATGTTGAATCTTCCATTCCCTGCATTGAACAGCCCTTCTCTACTGAATACTGAATATAGTCTATTATCTCGTCTGTAATTTCTTCACCCGGCGCAAGTATAGGAATTCCTGGCGGATATGCCATTACGAACTCCCCTGATATATGTCCTGCTGCCTCACGGATTGGAACTTTAATCTTATCGGCATAGAAGGCTTCCTGCGGTGAAGCAAGTACCCTTGGAAGCAGCATTTGTCTGTCTACTTCAAAGCGTTTTTCTTCTTTTGAATACAGACGGCTGATTTCAGCCAATGCTCCGACAAGTCTTTCTATATCCTGTATCCTGTCACCAATTGATATGTACGCCATTATATTTCCAATGTCGCCGAATTCTATCTGGATATCATACTCATCTCTTAAGATATCATACACCTCAATTCCATCAAGTCCAATATCCCTTGTATAAACACAAAGCTTGGTAACATCATAATCATAGACTGTTCCACCATTAATCAGTTCTTTTCCGTATGCATAATAACCGCCTACCATATTAATCTCATCTCTTGCATACTGTGCCCACTCACTCACCTTTGCAAATGACTGTCTGCCGCGCAGGGCAAGATTTCTTCTTGATATATCAAGGCTTGTCATAAGAAGATATGACGCGCTCGTTGTCTGCGTAATATTAATAATTGTCTGTACATAATCAGCATTCATACCATTATTGGTAAGAAGGATTGAACTCTGCGTAAGCGAACCGCCTGACTTATGCATTGATATTGCTGCAAGGTCTGCTCCTGCTTTCATTGAATTCATAGGAAGGTTGTCACCAAAATACAGATGCGTTCCATGTGCCTCATCGGCAAGCACCTTAAGTCCATATGAATGTGCTATATCACATATTCCTTTAATGTCTGAACAGATTCCATAATATGTAGGATTGTTCACCAAAACCGCCACCGCATTCGGATGCTCCTGTATTGTCTTTTCAACCTGCTGCACAGTTACTCCAAGCACTATTCCAAGCTTTGCATTAATTTCTGTATTAAGATAAACAGGAATCGCACCACACAGAATCAATGCATTAATTACGCTTTTATGCACATTTCTTGGAACGATAATCTCATCTCCAGCCTTACATACAGATAACACCATGTTCTGTACTGCCTGCGTAGTTCCTCCTACCATGAAAAATGCGTGTTCTGCCCCAAATGCTTCTGCTGTGAGCTCCTCTGCCTCCTTGATAACAGAAACAGGGTGGCACAGGTTATCAAGTGGCTTCATTGAATTAACATCTATTCCAACACATCTTTCTCCAAGTAAATCTACCAGTTCTGGGTTGCCCCTTCCTCTCTTATGTCCCGGAACATCAAACGGAACAATTCTTTTCTTTCTGAATTTCTCAATTGCTTCGTAAAGCGGCGCACTCGCCTGTCTTTTTAAGTCCATAATCTCCCCCTGTTCTCATTGCTGTCTATGCTTCTATTCTCATCGCTGCTCGCGCAAAAAGGCGTGATTGATTTAAAATCAATCACGCCTTTATAATCATATTCTATCTTCTTTTTGATTACTGTATTGCCAAATACAGAAAATCTGACCTTTCAGAGTTTATCCAAGTAAGTCACTGTTACCGCTCTTATTGACCGTTTCACAAGATGATATGCTCTCTCGCATGATAATTTTAAAATCAACTTATAAAATTTGAGCTTCTAACTCAATCAATAATGTGTGCCCTCGTCACACTCGGCAACCGACCCGCCCGTCCGCAAGGCTTAACATGTAATCATGTGGTCTGTATTTGCGATATCTTTTTATATCCAAAATACCTTTAAAATATAATATAACTGTCTGCTGGTGTCAATAACATTTTTTATATTTACTTCATATTTTACCTGAACTTTTCGAATATATTACATTATTAACCCTGAAACCTAAAGACATTATTTCCTTTTTATTTGTTACCATACAACTTCCGTGCTACCGCAAATGCTTCCTCAGGAATCCCCATTTCTCTATACATTTCCTTCCAGTCTTCTGTATGTTGTCCTTTTAATTCAAGCTGTGTTTTCCTGTTTATACCCGAAAATACCCCAAACCATTTACGGACATCCGGATTGCTTTTGTAAAAGCTGCCACCCTCACGCTTTATCTGCATGTCCATAACTGCTGTTATCTGTAACATAAGATGCAATTCACCGGTTACATCAGACGCCTCCATGAGAACATCAGGTCTTTTATTGTAAAAGTCCATAAAGTACTGCATAGCACCCTTTGTATCCTCTTTTGCAAGAAAAGACGACAAAACTGCTTTCAGCTCCCTTGTTTCGGCTTTTTCGCCAACCATTCCAACCTTGCATTCCTTTACCTTGATATTGTTTACTCTCACCCACACAAGCAATAAGAATTCAGATATAAAGCCAAACACACGCCTGTGGTATGAATCCTTATCAGTCTCCATATCAATGCGTTTCTGAACCTCAAAGAATATCGTAAACAGCCACTCAGCATATTTATCAAAAAGCACTTTAGAAGTGACTATCATATTTCCAAAATATGTCTCATTGCCATTAACAAGCTGTATAAATGTATCATAATATTCGGGATATAATTCCTTAATAACTTCACCTGTCATGTCAAGCGCAGTTACATTATGATTAGCAGAAAATCCGTAATGATATGAATTATTAAGAACGACTCTCTTGGTTGTAACAAGTTCGTACTCCTTAAAAATCTGCTCATACTGCTTTTCATTCATAATATGCTCGTTCTCATCAATAAGAAATCTTCTGTAATGGCATGTTCCAACATAATTAATATCATGCACATTTTTCCATATCCAGTATAATCCTGTAAGTTCACTATAATAACCGTTAAGAGCCGATATATTATCTCCTGTATCGTCCCTGAGATACCCCAGTGGTGAATTAATTGCTGTACCTACCTGAAGCGGCACATACATATTATCATCAGGCTTTGTAAAATGTTTATGTGTAAGTGTGTAAATTGTTAAGTCCATATTCACCCTTTATGCCAGAAATCCACAGGCTCATACTCCTGCAGTTTTGCAAGAAATCCAAGTTTTCCAAGCTCCTCCCGAATTAAATCCAGCGTCTGTTCGTCATCCGCAACAATTGTATGATAATGATATCCTGATGTCACATTCATCAATAGGCTGCTCTTTCCATTTGCAATTTCCTCAAGATATTTCCTGATATCACGCCTTGAGTGAATATTCATATCTGCTCTTATAACACCATATACCTTGTGATACACAAAAACGTCTCTTATCCATCCACCCATGTCAACTATTGCTCCAAGCTCTGCTTCCACCTCATCATCTTCATGTTTAACCTTAAGTATGCGGCTGTACTCCTGCTTATCATTAAGCACATAGCCTCTGTTAGTTGAGAAAACATCTATATTCTTCGCGCGGATAAGCGCTATATCCTGCACTATAACCTGCCTGCTTACATCTAATATCTGTGCAAGCTGTGTACCCGGCACAGGACTTGACGAATGTTTTAATATATCTACTATCTGATTTCTTCTCTCTTCTCCATTCATTGCTACAACTCCCTGGTTCACCCCGACAATGATTACTCCTGTACAGGATGAAGATTTTTTAATGAAATGTCCATAATTGGTGCAGAATGTGTAAGTGCACCACTTGATACAAAGTCTACACCAAGGTCAGTAATTTTTGCAATGTTTTCTTTAGTTACATTTCCAGAAACTTCAACTAAAGCTTTTCCACCAATTATATTCATAGCCTCTCGCATATCCTCATGACTCATATTATCAAGCATAATAATATCTGCGCCTGCCTCAACAGCTTCACGCACCATTGAAAGGTTCTCAACTTCAACTTCTATCTTTCTTACAAATGGGGCATATTCCTTAGCCATTGTAACTGCCTGCTTAACTCCGCCTGCAGCACCTATATGGTTATCCTTAAGGAGTACTCCGTCTGTAAGATTATATCTGTGGTTATTACCACCTCCGATTCTGACAGCATACTTCTCAAATATACGGTTATTAGGTGATGTCTTTCTTGTATCAAGAAGCTTTGTCTTAGTTCCTGCAAGCAGCTTCGCAACACCATTAGTATATGTCGCAATTCCACTCATTCTCTGGAGATAATTAAGTGCTGTTCTTTCTCCACACAGAAGAACTCTTATATCTCCTCTTACAACTGCCATCTTCTGACCTTTCTTAACCTCATCCCCGTCTTTTGCAAAAAATGTAATCTCTACATCTTCATCAAGCAGTTCAAATGTTCTTGCAAATACCTGCAAGCCACATATTATTCCATCCTGCTTGCATATAAGCTCGACTTCTCCAAGTTTTGGTTCTGGCATAACACTGTTAGTTGACACATCCTCACTTGTAATATCTTCTTTAAGTGCTCCAAGAATGAGCGGATCCACATTTAACTTTAAAGTAACTTTATCAAACATATCATTTCTCCATTTCTATATTATTATGCGTAATTCTTCTTCTGGCTTTCTTCATAGGCTTTATCTGCCTCTTCAATCTTTTTATTGACTAATTCTGCATATTCTCCGTCAATTTTCGACTCATCTGCATATTTTTCTGCATCAAATGTATCAAAATATGTAATCTCATCCTGTGTCGGTTTAACAACTGCATTTTCAGTAATATCAAGTGCTGCCCTCTTTGCAAACACAAGACTTTCAAGAAGTGAGTTGCTTGCAAGCCTGTTTCTTCCATGAACTCCGTTGCAGGCTGTCTCGCCTATTGCATACAGGTTATCCATTGTTGTTCTGCTCTCATGGTCTACCTTAATTCCTCCCATGAAATAGTGCTGTGCAGGAACAACCGGAATACACTCTTTTGACGGGTCATATCCCTTATCAATACAATACTGCACTATATTAGGAAAATGCGTTTTTAATTCTTCTTCAGGTATTGTCCTTAAATCTTCCCATACAAAATCTGTATTGTCCTTTGCCATCTGTTTTCTAATCTCTTCTGTAAGCAGGTCTCTTGGAAGCAGCTCATTAACAAATCTTTTTCCATTCTTATCATAAAGCTTTGCGCCTTCGCCTCTTACTGATTCAGATATAAGAAAGCTCCTGTCTTCCTCTTTGTCAGAATAAAATGTTGTTGGATGAATCTGGACATAATTAATATCCTTTAATTCTACTCCATGCTTTATAGCAATTGCAATTGCATCTCCCGTAAGATGTCTGAAATTCGTTGAATGTCTGTATAAACCACCAATTCCACCTGTAGCAAGTACAACATCTGAAGCTTCTACCTTAATAAGCTCTCCATTTTCTGTCCTTATAACCGCACCAAGGCATCTGTTATCTCTGCTTATTATATCAAGCAGTCTTGTGTATTCCATAATTGTCACATTGGGAAGAGTTCTCACCTTCTCTAACAGATGGCTTGTTATCTCTTTACCTGTAATATCTTCATGGAATATTATCCTGTTAGATGAATGAGCTCCTTCTCTTGTGTATGCAAGACTTCCGTCAGCCTCTCTTGCAAATCTTGCTCCACAATCGACAAGATCTTTTACTACACCTACTGATGAACGGATCATTATTTCAACAGATTTCTTATCATTTTCATAATGGCCGGCTTTCATCGTATCTTCAAAATAACTTTCGTAATCTTCTTCACATTTTAGCATACACATACCGCCCTGTGCCAGAAATGAATCACTGCTCTCACAATCAGACTTTGTTATCATAAGAATCTTCTTATCGGCAGGCAGATTCATTGCCATATACAGACCAGAACAGCCACATCCGGCTATCAGCACATCTGTTTTAATTGTATTATTCATAGGATACCTCCATTCTTTCTGCACATACTACAATCTTACTTTGCAAGCTCAAGCATTCTTGTAAGCGGCTTCATTGCTTTCTTTGCAACTTCTTCATCTACAAACACTTCATTATTTTCCTGTTCAAGAACATCAAGCACCTTATCTAAGGTTACCATCTTCATGTTGACACATACCTGATCAGGTTTTAATGTATACAGTTTCTTGCCAGGTGCCTTTTTTCTTATCTCACCAAATACACCATCAACTGTTGCAATTATGAATTCCTCACAATCTGTATCTACAACATAATCAATAATTCCTGATGTACTGCCTATGTAATCAGCATATTTTAATACTTCCTCTGTACATTCAGGGTGTGCTGCAAGCTTTGCCTGCGGATATTTCTTCTTAGTTTCAACGACCATATCCTCTGTTATCGCAACATGTCTTGGACAGAAGCCATTATTAAGAATCACATTTTTCTCTGGAACCTGCTTTGCAACGAATCTTCCAAGATTCTGGTCAGGAATAAAGAAAATGTTTTTATTAGGAAGGTTCTTTACAATCTTTACTGCATTTGATGACGTTACACAAACATCTGAATACGTCTTTAACTCTGCTGTTGAATTGATGTAACAGACAACTGCAAGGTCATCATACTGTTCACGCATCTTAAGAATTTCTTCCTTAGTTGCCATATGTGCCATTGGACAATCAGCCCCCGGCTCTGGCATAAGTACCTTCTTTTCCAGATTAAGAATCTTAGCACTCTCACCCATGAACTCAACACCAGCAAATACTATAATATCCTGATCTACCTTAGTAGCTACCTTGCTAAGATAGAATGAATCCCCAACATAATCAGCAACTTCCTGAACATCTTCATCTACATAATAATGTGCAAGAATAACTGCATTCTTCTCTTTTTTCAACTTTAAAATATCACTTGTAACTGACATATTGCTTCTCCAATCGTTAATGTTTACATATGCTTGACTTGCGTTTTACATACATTGTGCTAGAGTATACCACGAATGTTTACATGTGACAAGACAGTTGTAAAATTTTCTGTATAGTTGTGGTGTTCCCGTGCTGTAACGGGTGGCTCTGCATGCTGGGGTAATGGCTCAGTTCTTCACAGCCTGAGGCTTGGGAATTCTGCTCTATGTATATGCTTTCACTCGCAACCAGACCAAACTCGCCCTCCTGGCTCGATTGGTCTTTTTTCGCACATCGTGTGCGAAAATTGCTATGTAGTGAAGCAGAATTCTCCAAGCCTCACGGCTGCTTCGCATTCGCCATTAACGCAGTATGCAGAGCCACCCGTCACAACACGCCAACACTCCCAACTGTATGACTTCCGATGTAAAAAATTCCCAGAGAAATCATTACTTTGCCGATTTCTCTGGGAATTTTTACTATTTATTATATTATCTGCCACTAATCTTCTTCAATATGTTCCCGTCCCTGTGCGATTATGCTTCTTACATGATCGTCTGCCAGTGAATAGAATATTGATTTACCTTCTCTTCTGTTCTTAACCAACTTGTTCTGTTTCAATATTCTTAGCTGATGAGATATTGCAGACTGTGTCATATTGAGAGCCTGTGCTAAATCACATACGCACACTTCTGCCTCAAATAATACATACAGTATTCTAATTCTCGTTGAATCACCGAATACCTTGAACAATTCTGCAAGGTCATATAATTCATTCTCATCTGGCATTGTTTCATTAACTATCTTTAATAAGTCCTCATGTATTTCTATTGACTCACAGCATTCACAATCTGCCATTATATTACCTCTTTCTTTATAAGTTCTTTACGAATAATGCTCTTATTGCATTGATTACAGCAATAACCATTACACCTACATCTGCAAATATTGCTACCCACATGTTTGCTATACCTATTGCACCAAGCACCAGACATATAAGCTTTATGCCTATTGCAAAATAAATATTTTCATAAACAATACGTAAGCATTTTCTTGATATCTTAATTGCCTTTGATATCTTTAACGGGTCATCGTCCATCAATACTATGTCAGCTGCTTCTATAGCGGCGTCACTTCCTAATGCGCCCATTGCTATTCCGATATCTGCTCTTGAAAGTACCGGTGCATCATTGATACCATCACCTACAAATGCAAGCTTTTTCTTTGATTTCTTATGTTCTAACAGCTCCTCAACCTTAGAAACCTTATCTGCCGGAAGCAATTCACTGTACACAGCATCTATATTTAATTCTTTAGCTACAGCATCTGCTACATTCTTTGCATCACCGGTAAGCATTACTGTCTTACGTACTCCAGCTTTCTTAAGTTCTTCTATAGCCTGCTTTGCATGAGGCTTTAACAAATCTGATATTAGTATAAGTCCTGCATATGCCCGGTCAACTGCCACATGAACCTGAGTTCCGGCCTCGTTGCACTCTGCATATTCAAGACCGAGTCTTCTCATAAGCTTTCTGTTACCTGCAGCCACTTCTCTTCCTGATACATTAGCCTTAACACCTTCACCACCGATTTCCTCAACATCTGTAACTAATGTCTTGTCAATCTCTTTTCCATAAGCTTTCTGTAAACTCTTGCTTATAGGGTGTGTTGAATAGCTTTCTGCAAATGCAGCATATTTTATAAGTTCATCTTTGTCAATAGTGTTATTATATACACCACTGACCTCAAATACTCCCTGTGTCATAGTTCCTGTCTTATCAAAGACAACAATGTCTGTCTCTGCAAGTGCTTCAAGATAACTTGAACCTTTTACAAGAACACCCTGATTACTTGCTCCACCGATTCCTGCAAAGAAGCTGAGCGGAATACTTATGACAAGTGCACAAGGACAGCTTATTACTAAAAATGTAAGCGCTCTGTATATCCACATTCCCCACTGAGGAGATACTCCTAAGAATATCATGCTTACAAGTGGTGGAATTATAGCAAGTGCCAGCGCACCGTAACAGACTGCAGGTGTATATATCTTTGCAAATTTGCTGATAAAGTTCTCTGAACGCGATTTCTTGGAACTTGCATTCTCTACAAGATCTAGTATCTTGGATACTGTGGATTCCCCAAATTCCTTAGTTGTGCGGATCTTAAGCACACCTGACATATTAATGCAGCCGCTTATTACTTCATCACCGGCCTTTGCCTGTCTTGGAAGGCTTTCACCTGTAAGTGCGCTTGTATTAAGTGTTGTATTACCTTCTTCAATAATACCATCAATAGGAACTTTCTCTCCCGGCTGGACAACAATAACTGTACCAACCTCTACTTCATCAGGATCTACCTGCTCAAGCTTTCCATCAACTTCAATATTGGCATAATCAGGTCTGATGTCCATAAGCTCACTTATGTTCTTACGGCTCTTTCCAACTGCAATATTCTGAAACAGCTCACCAATCTGATAAAAGAGCATAACCGCAATTGCTTCTGTAAAATCACCATCATCTACAAGTGCAATTATAATTGCACCTACAGTTGCAACTGCCATAAGGAAATTCTCATCAAATACCTGTTTGTTAAGAATTCCCTTAATTGCTTTCCTTAAAATATCATATCCGATAACAAGATAAGGAATCATGTACATTATAAAAAGAACAACCGTAGGGATATCAACAAATGTGTTTATCACCTTAAAAGCAATCATAAGGACTGCTGCGATAATGATTCTTGTAAGCATCTTTTTCTGCTTTTTATTCATATTCTACTCCAATCTGCCAGAACAACTCTCACGGCTTTCTATTACAGATATATCTCGCAATCATCTTCTACTTTCTTGCAGTTCTTAAGAACATCCTGCATAACAGCCTTAGGATCCTGTCCTTCTTCAAATTCAACAATCATCTTAAGTGCCATAAAATTAACTGTAGCATCCTTAACACCTGCTGTATTCTTAGCTGCATCTTCCATCTTATTAGCACAGTTTGCACAATCAACATCAATCTTATAAGTCTTCTTCATAATATTCTCTCCTTAAAACATTAAATAATCAAAATTCTTTCATATGAACATTCATTCATATGTTCATTTTCATTATAACACCTATAAAACTTCTGTCAACAAGAATTCACTATATTTTTCCGCAAACATTTTATGTCCTTTCTCATCTAAATGCTGTCTGTCAACTTCACTTGGTTTTGCAGCATCAGCGGCATCAAAATAATAAAATCCATTTTCCTTTGCTATTTTTTCATATTCCCATGCAAGCTGCCTTGAAACATTTTCAGAACTTTCATTAAATTCAGGATCAAAGCCTTCTTCACCAACACCCTTTCCAAGATGAATCGGAGAAACTATAACTATCTTTGCATGTTCTCCTGCTGTCTTGTTAGCCTTTCTTGCAACTACCTCCATTCCTTTTGCAATTGTCTTTGCATCAGCATGAAATTCAGTCTTGCAGTCATTCGTACCAAGCATTATAGCTATAACATCTACCGGCTTATGTGATTCAACAACTACTCCAATAAGATCAATGCCCTTTCTTGCATCTCTTACAGCATCTGGAAATATAGTTGTTCTTCCGCACAGTCCCTCTTCAATAATATTATATTCATTTCCAAGAAGATTAGCTATTCTGCCTGTCCATCTTACATCATAATCATATCTTCCTTATTTATCAGGCTTATATCCATAAGTATTAGAATCCCCAAAAAACAAAATATTCTTCATCGCCACATCCTCCCATATAATATCTATCATCATTTATTCCATACTTGTTTGGTATGTTTATATGTTAATGCTTGTAAGAGAATTTGTCAACAAAAATTCCATATTAAAACCAAAGTATAATCACTCAATTTGCTTGCATGTTGTGTCAGTCCATATTTCCAAGTGGTGGTCTGTCAGAATATAAGCTTGATTTTTTATGAGCTGTGTGGGAGTTAGGGCTGCTATATACAAAAAATCAGTGCTAAAAAACGCGTTCAAGCGAAGCGCGTTGTTTTTTAGCACTGTAATAAATTCTGTATATAGCAGCTCTTACTCCCACTAAGCGAATAAACCATGAAAGCTTGTGTTCTGACAGACCACCACTTGGAAATGTCCGGACCTAACACAACCCTACTGCTCTCTTTGCAAGCCTGTCAGCCTCTTCATTTCCTTCAACTCCAGAATGTCCCCTGACCTTCACGAATCTGATATTAATTGAATCACTGACAGATGTAATATAATTATAATAATCTATTGTTCCTTTTTTGTTGCGTTTCCATTCTCCCACAGCCCATGCCTTGATACCTGCATAATCATAGAATATAGAAACATCTTTAAGTCCAAGCTCTATTGCTTTTTTTACAGCAGCCATGCTTCCAAGAATCTCCCCTGCGACATTACGCATGGATGCCATCTCCTTATCACTGCCATTGCCTGACAATTCATATCTTACACCATCATGCATAAGAAAACCGCCATATCCATACACTCCTGTTGTAATATTAAAAGAACCATCAACAAATGCATAATCATCGTCAGGCATTACATCTTCCATATTGCCACTTCCGGTCTTTCCATTAATCTCCTGTACGGCTTCCCTTCCCATATAAGCATTCGCCTCTTCTATAGACATGAAGCTCTTATATTCAGGAGCTGGAAAACCATGTACATTCTTCTTACATTCTTCCCATGTCTGATATACTCCGGGAACTTTACCTACACGCACAGCATAATATTTCTTAGCCATATATATCTTACCTATCCTGATTAATAAACCCTGATTACACCAGCAATCTCTTTTACTACTGAAAGTCCGTTAAATACTGTCATTGCATCATTAAAATTCTTCTCTGCAACATCATCTGTAATAATAACCAGTTCAGCAACACCGTCCTTACGGCTCTTCTGGACCACCTGCGCAATACTTACATCATTGTTTCCAAGAACACTTGCAATGTTAGCAAGAACCCCCTGCTTGTCTAATGCTTCTATTCTTAAGAAGAATTTGCTCCTGGTTTCAGATATATCCTTAACAGGAAGCTCTTTGTAGCATGAGCAGCCAATCTTGCCGCATGAGCCATGAACTATGTTACGGCATACATCAATAATGTCACCCATAACAGCAGAAGCTGTTGGCATCTGGCCTGCGCCCCTGCCCATAAACATGGTATCATCACTTGCATCTCCATGAACAAATACCGCATTAAATGAATCTCTTACTGTAGCCAGAGGGTGATTCTCATCAATAAGCATAGGATGAACCTTAACTTCAATTCCGTCCGGCGTATTTCTGGCAAGACCAAGAAGCTTGATAACATAGCCGAATTCCTTAGCATACTTAATATCTTCTGCTGTAATCTTAGTAATACCCTCTGTATATACCTGATTAAATGTTACTCTTGAATTAAATGCGATTGATGACATAATAGCCATCTTTCTTCCTGCATCATATCCTTCAACATCTGCTGTAGGGTCTGCCTCTGCATATCCTAATTCAGTTGCCTTGGCAAGAGCGTCTTTGTAATTCATTCCTGATTCAGTCATCTTGGTAAGGATATAATTAGTTGTTCCGTTAACAATACCAATAATCTCTGTGATATTGTTGCCAGCCATGCTCTGCTTTAATGGTCTGATTATTGGAATTGCTCCTGCAACAGCCGCCTCAAACTGAAGATCAGCATGCATTTTGTCTGCCATTCCCATAACCTCTTCACCATACTCAGCAAGAAGATCCTTATTGGCAGTAACAACCTGCTTTCCAGCCTCAAGTGCCTCAAGAATATACTGCTTTGCAGGAGTAGTTCCACCCATAAGCTCTATTACAATCTCAATATCCTTATCTTCAATAATATCCTTCCAGTTGTCAGTCAGTAATTCTCTGTCAATTGGAGCACGGTCTTTATGAAGATTTCTTACAAGAACCTTCTTAACTACAAGTTCTGCCCCCGTCTTACTAATCACATCATCTTTCATACTCTGACATAACTTGTATACACCTGTTCCTACTGTTCCTGCACCTAATATAGCCGCATAAATCTTTCTGCTCATTACTTTGTACGCCCTCATTCCTGTTTATTATGTTAAGTTTATTATATTAATCTGTGATATATTTATTTCATATCTACAGCATCAACCTGATCCTTAAAGTTCTTTATCGCCTTTCCAGCCTTCTTTGTTACAGATACAATTCTCATAAGAGATATAAAGTCCCATAATCCTTCTATCATCAGAGCAATTCCAATAAATACTATAAGTGCTGATGATGTTGAAAATGGATTCAATAATGCAATTATACCAATAACCACCATTACAACTGCACCTATGAGCTCAATCCACCATTTGTCCGACTCTAGATGATAGAAATCCACAGCATACTGGAGTTTAAGGATTCCATCAACAATAATAATAATTGCAAGTGCTGTTCCTAAGAATACAGCAATAAAGCCTGGTTTAATCACGAAAAACATACCAAATGCAAGAAGAGTAACTCCCTGTACAAGACCATATGATCCAAGAATCTCACTGCCTGCAATTCTGAAATAATTGATAAGCCTTAATACTCCCCAGACACATAAGGCAACTCCAATTCCTTTGCATATGATTTCCTGGGATGCTGTTGGAAATATTACCAGCAGTAAGCCAAGAACAAACAATGCAATTGAAACAATAATAATCTCAAATTTAATTGTCTTTAACTTCTTATAAATACTGTTCATATGCTCCATCTCCTTTTCACTCATTTCAAAGAACCTTAGTCCTTTTATTCTTTTGATTATACACAAAAAAGAACATCACTTCAAGACATGCATTTTTTTGCACTTTAATCTGTCCGTGATGTTCTTTATTATTATTTAATATTAAGTTAACAAATACAGATTACTCTGCTCTTGACATAGCCTGCTCGTAATCTCTTGTTCCAACCCAGATTTCTTTAGTATATGGGCACTTCTTCTGCTCAATAGAGCGCTTGATAATAACCGAAATACATACCACATTTGCTATTATTGCAAGCATTGCAACAACGCCCTGTGCTGTCGGGTTAGCTGTTATACCGAAGTTTGCAATTGCATCTCCTGCACTTGCACCTGTAGCATGACATGTAATTGCTGCATTATAAAGATCAAGTGCCTTAACACCAGCCTTAGTTGCTCCACCATATAATGATGGCAATACACTAAATGTATTGCTTAACTGGAATAATGGTAATACCTGTGCAAACATACACCATGTTGCAAGTGTCATGGCTCTGTTCTGAATCCATCCGCCCTTGTTCCATAATGCATTCGCAAATGTAGGAGCAAGAAGAAGAGCTACACCACAGTACCATGTATGTGTTGGAAGATTACAGTATGTATACTCAAAATTCCAGATATCATAAGCAACGATAAACCATATTGTCATATCCGGCCAGAGCATATCATCCTTCTTCTTAGATGAGTAAATTCCCCACCAGCCTGTCATACAGAAGATATTAATAAGTCCTGCAATACCATTAACAATATTCCACCAGCCGCCATAAAGGAATACACCTTCATTAGATGCCCACCACGCACCAGAAAAATCTCCAGTAATCTGATAAGCTCTTATAGCTGATTCAAAATCAGATGCTACTGCAATAAGAATATTAATAGCAACGATTATAAATGGCCATGGCTTAAACCATTCTTTCTTTCCAATTCCCCACTTATACTTAATCATGAGGAAACCGACAACTCCGATATCTGCTGCATAAAGCTTAGCATAATGGAACCATCCGTTCATATACTCATATGTCTGATTGCTGTGGCCACCAAACAGACCTGCCTGAATTGCTATGAAATAGATTGTGAGTATAGCCGGTATGATAACGAATAACACGATACCGCCAATCTTAGTACGACGACCTATCTCATTAAGAATTACTAATCCTGCAAACACAAGCACCCAACCCAGTAACTGAGTCATGGCTGTGCTGCCATAAAGTTGAAATAACATTGTTCACGCCTCCAATCAATTATTGATGTTATTTATATATATTTTACACTTTTTTAATTATTATTTCAAGTTATTTTTATAACAAATGACACTTGGTCATTTCTCACTTCTATTTTCATCGCTGCACGCGCAAAAATAAAGGATAGTCCTTACGGACTATCCCATATATTTTAATATCTGTGTTTTTTTATTGTTGACTACCACAAGACTTTGCTTTGCTGAGCGCATATTCTTCTGTATTATTGCTCCCCTGATTCCATCAAAAGATTTAAAGAAACTATTAATTCCAAGCTCTCTGGCATTCTCCTCCAGCCGGTTAATTGATGTATAAGCTGCAGACCACTGGGAATTATTAATTGTCTGTTCCAGTCTTATGAAGTCATAACACGCCATATATTCCCTTACATCCTTTATATATACTGTCATAACAACTTCATTCTCTATATCTTTATCCTTGAATTTTGAATTAGAAATATCTATTCCGAATCTTCTAAGATTCGCGATTATTTTCATCAATACCTGTTCGCGGGCTGACATACTAACACTCCCCCTCACACTCAGCTTTCTTATATACTCTGGGTAGTACATTATTATGCTTTAGTTTTACTTTTTCCTTCAGGAATAACATATATCCATATAAGTGAACTTACAAACAAAAACATTGGATAAAACAGCTTTGGTAGAATCTGAAATGCTGTAATGCTATATCCAAGCTCTGAAACCGCTGATATGGCAACCAGCATCTGAGCACCATATGGTATTATTCCTTGAAATATACATGAAAATGTATCAAGAAGCGAAGCCGCTTTTCTTGGAGTAATATCATAATCCTCAGACATCTCTTTTGCAATAGGGTTAGCCATTACAATAGCAACTGTATTATTAGCTGTAGCAATATCCATTGTTCCAACTAAAAGTCCCATTCCGAGCTGTCCGCCTTTTTTTCCTTTAAATAATCTTCTTATTCCATTAAGTAAAGCGTCAAATCCACCATATTCTTTAATAAGTGAACACATTACAGATACAAGAACTGCAACCATACATGTCTCAAACATTCCTGACGCACCACTTCCCATATTAAGAAGCAGAGCCTCCAATGTAACCTCGCCCATAACAAGCATAATAACTATTCCCGAAATAATACCTGTTATAAGTACAACAAAAACGTTTACACCAATAATTCCACCCGCAAGTACAAGCACATATGGAATAATCTGAAAAAGATTATATGAATGTGCAATCTCACCATGAATATCTGTATTAAAAGAAAGCACAAGAATTATAACAATGGTCACAATTGCTGCCGGAAGTGCTATCCAGAAATTCTCCCTGAACTTGTCCTTCATGGCACAGCCCTGACCATTACAAGCTGCAATTGTAGTATCTGATATAAACGAAAGATTATCTCCAAACATTGCACCACCCATAACAGATGCAACGCAGAGTGCCATACTAAAGCCTGACGCTTCCGACACTGCAACCGCAATCGGTGTAATAAGAGTTATTGTTCCAACTGATGTTCCCATAGCCGTAGATACAAAGCAGGCAACAATAAAAAGTACCGCTACTGCAAACTTTGCAGGAATAATGCTTAACATAAAATAAGCTACACTCTCTGCACTGCTTCTTCCTACAACTCCGACAAATATTCCGGCTGTAATGAATATCAGAAGCATTGTAACAATGTTTCTGTCAGCCAGCCCTTTTGCCATTACATCAAGCTTTTCATCAAACTTAAGCTGTGAATTCTGCATGCACGCTACTAGTATTGCAGCCATAAATGCAACAATAATTGGTACATTGTAGAATCCCATTGGAATCTTCATGACATATTCAAATATAATTCCGGTTCCAAGATACAACACAAGAAAAACAAGTATAGGTACCAGCGCAACCGGATTAGAATTCCTATTCTTTTTCATAAATACCAATTAATCCTCACCCATCTTAGCAAGCTTGGCAGCCTGGTCGGCAGCGATACATGCATCAATAATATCCTGGATGTCTCCATCCATAATCTTGTCAAGCTTATATAATGTAAGACCAATTCTGTGGTCTGTTACTCTTCCCTGTGGGAAATTATAAGTTCTTATCTTCTCAGCTCTGTCACCTGTACCAATCTGGCTTCTTCTTGCATCTGCCTCTGCGTCATGTGCTTTCTGAGTCTCAATGTCATATAACTTGGCTCTTAAAAGCGCAAATGCTTTCTCCTTATTCTGTATCTGTGACTTCTCTGTCTGTGAATAAATAACTATTCCTGTTGGATAATGAGTAAGTCGTACAGCAGAATCAGTTGTATTGACACACTGTCCACCATTACCTGACGCTCGCATAACATCAATACGGATGTCCTTCTCATCAATGTGGATATCAACCTCTTCTGCCTCTGGCATAACAGCTACAGAAGCAGTAGAAGTCTGTATTCGTCCGTTAGATTCAGTTACCGGGATTCTCTGTACTCTGTGTACACCAGATTCATACTTCATAATAGAGTAAGCTCCCTGTCCCTTAACCATGAATTCTACTTCCTTCATTCCACCAATACCGGTTTCATCGCCACTTAATACTTCAACCTTCCAACCTCTTGCCTGTGCATAATGTACATACATTCTGAAAAGCTCTGCTGCAAAAAGTGCTGCCTCTTCTCCACCTGCACCCGCTCTGATTTCAACAACAATATCCTTATCATCATTAGGGTCTTTAGGTAAAAGAAGAATCTTTAATTCATGCTCTAATTCTTCTACTCTTGCCTTAGATTCATTAAGTTCTTCCTTCGCCATCTCTTTAAGTTCTTCGTCTGTCTCTTCATCAAGAATAGCAAGACTGTCCTCAATATTCTTCTTACAGTTCTTATACTCAGTATAAGTTTCTATAAGTGGTGCAAGACTGCTCTGTTCTTTCATAAGCTTTCTGAACTTTTCCTGATCATTAACCACATCAGGATTACCAAGTTCAGCCGTTATATCTTCATATCTGTTGACTGTATCTTCAAGTCTGTCAAACATACGTGTCACTTTTCCTTTCTATCTCTAACTATATAATTACTTTCTGCCCATAACAACACGGTCAAGACCAGCGAGGTCTTTTACAACCGTTATATCTCTTAAACCAGCCTGCTTCATTATTTCAGAAACATCTGCTGCCTGTTCGGCTCCTATCTCATAACACAGGTATCCGTCTGTCTTAAGATATTCTCGTGCTTTCTCAGTGATTTTCCTATAAAACATAAGTCCGTCCTCTGTTCCGTCAAGTGCAAGCAGAGGATCATGTAAACGGACTTCATCCTGCAGAGTTTCTATAACCTTAGTTGGTATATATGGTGGATTGGATACTATTGTATTAAATGTAATATCATTACCCAATTCGCCAAATAAATCACTAAGCATAAAATCAATATTATCAGCCTCGAGATTATGCTTATTCTTCTGTGCAACTTTAAGTGCCTTTTCAGAAACATCTACTCCAAGCACCCTGCTTTCCGGGAACTTCTTAGCAAGAGTAATCCCAATGCAGCCTGAGCCTGTACACATATCAAGAATATTATCACCATTTCTTGTAACCTTGATTACCTCACCAACAAGCACTTCTGTATCAGGTCTTGGTATAAGCACATCTTCATTCACTTCGAATTCATATCCATAGAAATATGCTTTTCCCAGAATATGCTGCAGCGGAACATGCGCAGCCCTTTTATCAATATACTCTTCATACAGCAAAAAATTCTCTTCTGACAACATGCTGTCACCATTCACAAGATAAAAAGTTCTTGTCATACCATTAATGGCAGATAATAATTCAAAACTGTCATGGTCTGCATTATCGACGTTATTATCTCTAAGTCGCTTTGCACCCCATTTTACTGCTTCTCTAATTGTCATCATAATTATCTGTCTTCCAGCCTTTTCTGTTTAAACATAGGAACATCCTCAGAATACTGCTCTTCTTCCGGCTCTTTTCCAGTTTCGAACTCAAAGCCCGCAACTACCTCTTCCTCTGTAAGTTCCTCTGCTTTATCATCAGCATTATAATCAATTGAATTATCATATACAGTACTTTCTGATTCATCACTTGCTTCATATACAAAAGCAAATGACTCCCTGTCTGTATCGTCCATACCAAATTCCATCTCCCTGCCCATCTGTAAATACTTTTGTTCAGGGGTAAGTTCTGTTTCCTGATTATCTTCTGACTTCTGTTCCTCTATATCAATAGTTCTTGTCTCTTCATTCCCATGAATAAGACTTCCTGATATTGCAAGTTCTGCCTCAGATGCCACAAGTGCTTCAACCGGATTATCGGCTTCTGAATAATATTCAGCAATAAACTGTCTCCAGTCAAATACTTCCTCAACTGCCCTTATGGCAACTTCAATCATATCCATATCCGGCTCTCTTGTAGTAAGCTTCTGAAACCACATTCCCGGTTTACTCAAAACTCTTACAAATGCATTATCATTCTTTCCTGCCCATCTTATTACCTCATAAGAAACTCCTGCAATTACAGGAATAAGCAGAATTCTTATAAGTATCTGCAGTGCCGTATTATCAACTCTTATAAATATAAAAAACACAATACTTATAAACATTACAAAGAATAAGAAGCTTGTTCCACATCTCTTATGATATCTTGAGCTGTTCTTTACATTCTCTGGTGTAAGTCTTGCACCATTCTCAATGCAGTTGATACATTTGTGTTCAGCACCATGATACATGAAAGTCCTTTTAATATCTTTCATCATGGATATAAGTAAAATGTATATAACAAATATTAATAATCTCACAACGCCTTCTATGAAATTAAGAAGTGTCTTGGAAATTATGTATTTTGATACCAGTCTGGCTGCAAGATATGGAAGAACCATAAACAATCCAATTGCAAAGAATATTGACAAAATAACCGTTACTGCCATTAGAACCGATTCAAACTTATCCTTAAGAATATTCTTGCCAACCTCATCAATCTTAGTCTTCTCCTGTTCTGCCGGATCATCATAAAAAGATGCTGAATAATTAATTGTTGATATACCTGTAATAAGTGAATCAACAAAACTGACAATTCCTCTTATTATAGGGAAATTGAGCCACTGATGCTTTTCTGTTAAATCTCTGCTTTCTTTGACAACAACTTCAATTTCATTATCAGGTTTTCTGACTGCAATAGAATATTTATTCTTATTACGCATCATAATACCCTCAATTACAGCCTGTCCCCCAATTCCTGATGGCTTCATATTACACCATACCTTTCTTAAATGTTTTGTATACATTCAAAAAAAGTTGAGGTCCCGAAAAACCTCAACCTTAATTTCAAAATTAATTGTTTGATACTCCGTACTTCTTGTTGAACTTATCAATACGTCCGCGAGTAGATGATGCCTTCTGCTGTCCTGTGTAGAATGGATGGCACTTTGAACAGATTTCTACGTGGATTTCTTCCTTAGTTGAACCTGTTACGAACTCGTTACCGCAGTTGCAAACAACCTTTGCCTGATAGTAATCTGGATGGATTCCTTCTCTCATGATTTCACCTCTTTACAAATTATTAAGTATTACAATTGTGAATTCCGCCTTAGATTCCCTTTCTGTCCCGATGGGATCTATGCGCATTAGACACAATGACCTCTTTATCTGTCATAAACAGCTTTCATATTGTATCACGATGCGACATGTTATGCAAGCATTTTTTCAAAAGAGTTATAAAAAGTGAAAATTGCAAGCTTTTTTTACAACTTTTTCAAAAAACTTTCTATCTAATTAGTATATATAAATCATATTCAAAAAATGCTTATTTTCTGCTATTCAGGAATATTATAGCACGACAAAAAGACTGGCATAATGTCAGTCTAAAAACAAATATTAAATTACTGTATTTTAAATCAGATATCGCATTTCTTCTTTGTATAGGTCATTAGAGCTGCGGTATCCGAACATTCTTCTTGGATATTCATTCACCCAGTCCTGTACTTCCTGTATATATTCACTTGAATATTTATTAATACTTTCGCCTTTAGGTATTTTTCTTCTTATCATCCTGTTTCCGTTTTCATTAGAACCTCGCTCATATGAGCTATAAGGATGACAATAGTATACTTTTGTCCGTTTCATTCCCGGATATATGCAGCTTCTCTCCATTCCGGCACAGTCTGCAAATTCAGAGCCATTATCTACTGTAATGGTTTTAAACAGCTTGTAAAAATTATCCCCCAGCTCTTTCTCCAATGCATCCAGGGTATCAACAACTGCCTGCGCTGTCTTGTTAGGCTGCTTTCTTATAATACACTTTCTTGTTTTCCGTTCCACAATAGTAAGAAGTGTATTCCCCTTTTCTCTCTTACCAATAACAGAATCCATCTCCACATGACCGAACTCGTTCCTGGTAAGAATATCTTCCGGTCTGTCTTCTATGCTTGTTCCGGCACAAGCCTTTTTTATTCTATGTATAGGCTTGTAGTCCTTTTTATTCTTATTTCTTTTTACAGGAAGGTCTTTATTTGTAATTCTCACAAAGAATCCCTTATCAATACTGTTATACACAGTCTTGGCACATACAGACTGCTCATATTTAGCCATCTCCCCTGTGCTTACCATCATATTAATGGCTACTTCCGGACTATATCCCTTATCGACAATCTTTTCTTCTATTGCTTTTGCAAGCTTCTTATCTTTAAGTATTTTAGGTATTGTTCCTCTTGCAGTAACATTGTAATCTCTCTTATTCTGTGCGATTTGAGCTGAATATCTCACTTCTGTTGTTAAGTCGGAATTAGTGTGAATATATTTTCCCCTATGACATTCGTTATATATAGTTTTCAACGATACATTTAACAGCTTTGCTGCTTCATATTTTGAATGCCCTATCTTAAATAGTGTCTCCAGCTCAATACGCTTAGTATAGGTCAGCTCTTTATAGCCTTTCCTCATATAATAACACCTCGCTTGTTATTGTATTAATGTATTAAGCTGTCTTATATCTTAATCATATAATAATCTTAAAGCAAATATAAATCAATGAATCTGCAGTATAATTTTTCGCAATGCGATAACGGCAGATTCTGTTATGTAGGAATCTGCCACACTGCATTTATATGTAAAATTATATCTCTATGCTCCCGATCACGAGTGTAGTTACATATTTTTCAATATATTGTTATTCATTATAATATGAATCAAAGAACTCTTTCATATCATTGTATTTCATCGTAAACATCTGTCTTATAAATATATCAGGCATCTTTTTAACAATAGCTTTATTAATAAGTTCTTTCTGCTCTTCTGTAAATGAATCAAAGTACATAACAACACCATCTTCTATTGTTGCCGGAACACCTGCAGATGTGACGGAATCCGTCACATTTTCTGTTGCTTTCTTAATTGTTTTTCTCGCAGGCTTTTTCATCTGTTGCTTGCTCTGACGGTCTAACTCATACAGCCGCTTAATTTCTTCACTTACTGCAGCTGTTATATCATCCTCTGTATCGTTATCTCCAAGCTTCTGATATAAGAACTCTTCTGATGTCATATCTATTACAAGTGCATTATCAGGAAGTTCAGATGTTTCTTCAATAGGAGGATTACTATTGATAGTTACATATATTCCGGTGTGAGGGTCTATCATTGATTTTGGAGCTGGAACATAGCCTTTATCTTTACTTGCTTTATTTAATTCCATAGCTATCTGATATTTTGACTTTCTGCTTGGGATTTGTATATTAGGATTTTTTCTATATAGACGCTTGCATCTTCTTATTTCTTTTCGACTTGCTCCCTTATCCTCCCACGGCAGCGCTTTTCTATCATATATTGGATACTCATCTTCCATAAAAATTATACAGTGTTTTTTATCCATCCTTTTAACTTCCTGCGGAGTCATAAGTTCTCTTCCAGCCTTATTATAACTACTATTATAAGAGCTTCCGTGTTTACCATCTCCTATTGTATCAATAGTGGTTTTTCCAAGCAGTTCTGATATATATTTATGTGATTCAATTGCGCCTTGTCCTGCACCACAAAAACATAATACTGGAACATTGTCATATATTATTTCAGCTTTTTCAGCTTTAAAAAGGTCTTTAAGCTGAGATGTTGACTGAAGAATCGGAATCATACTTATATTTCTACTTCTTATTACACCCATAAGCTCCACTGAATTTGAAGGTTTTGCGCCAGCGTAAAACTCATCTAGAAGCATTTCCAATGGAATAGGTAAAGCTCCACCGTTTTCTTTAAAATCATCATCTGCCATTCTGCATAATATTGTTAATACCTGGGTATACAACATAGAAGCAATGAAATGAAATGATTTCTCTCTGTCATCAACGCATATGAACAATACAAGTCTATTATTAGTTGGATTCTCTAGCGTTCCACCAACTCCCGTTCCAAACTCTCGCAAATTCATATCATCATCCTCAAATATGCGCTTTAAAGCAGCCGTTTCAAATAGTTTCAATTTTGCATTAACAATAATAATGATTGACCGTACAGTTTCAGCAGCCCCATCTTTCAGTTTTCTATAATCTCTAACTGCCGGATTATCTGGTGAATCTTCTTTGGCAAGCTTATCCATTTTAAGTTGCAAGTAAGATGGAGGTTGTTGTCCTTTTTGTACCTTTATTGTAGTATCTTTTTTAGTTTCATCATTTATAAGGATAAGAATATTATTGATACTTCCCTTTCTTCCCTCTTTTTTCGCATACCACCACTCATAGTAAAAAAGGGATTGCAAGTATAACTTTGCTCCTTCTGGCCAGAATGGGTCATTAACCATAGCATCTGGTGGTGTAAGAGAATCATATATATTTTCGATAAGATTAATAATATCTTCTTCACGTTCTATATATGCAAATGGATTGTATCTGTCAGATAATTCTGGATATTTTAAATTCAAGCATCTTATTGTTTTGTGTTGTATCTTGGTAATATACAATCCAAGTTTATACATTATTTCTCCTTTTACATCTAGTGTTATCTGATTTGCACTACTATTGAGCGTATTAGAAATTACTATAGATGTTGTTTTATATTTACCAGATGAACCCACAACCACCATATTATTATTAGATGGAGCACCCTCACCCTGCGTACTTATCTTCACATTTTTAGAAATTATTCTATTTAAAGAATCATCAGGATTAGCCCTGCGCTTAGTTACTTCGTATGGGTCAGCCCATTCTTCGCTTCCGTTCTGAATGTCAGAGTGAAAATCCCTGAAATGATACATAATGTATGAGCATAGAAAAACCCATAATATAACCGACCAGCCAATGCACATCATTGTCTTTTCGTTAAAGAATCTCTTGTATTCCCAAATATGATATAAAAGATACATCACTTTATCCCCAATATTCATCAGGGTTAAATCTGGAAACGAAAAAAGCCCGGATGCAAATATTCCGAGCAGCACAAATGGTATAAGCAGCACCATATATGTACTTATCTGTACTTTATTTTTAGTAAACATGTATTCCCTTTCCGTGACGGATTCCGTCACATTCTACATTCTTAATCCGGCAGCCTGTTCTATATCCGGCTCATCTGGCATATCATTTGTGACGGATTCCGTCACAAAATTATTTTCTGACTGGTAACGCTCCCTATTAATCTGCGCTCCTATTATCTGGCTTTCCACATAGCCTCTCAATGAACCTTCCCCACCCGGTTCATTCTTCCTTAGATAATCAATCAGCTCATCTGTAGAAAACTTATCCAACGCTGTTCCGATATCTGCATATGCTCCATAATGAGTGTGCTGTCTGTTTTCAATAGCTTGTTTCACTGTGAGCTTATTGTTATATTCTGCTCTCTCTTCTGCTACAACATTGACAGCCTGTGCCACTGTTCTTGAATTATTATCTTTATATAAAGAAAGAAGCTCATCCGTACTTCCAAGAGCTGCACTCATCATGTCTTTGCTTTGCTGCAATGTGACGGATTCCGTCACATTCTCTAATGGCTGCTCTGATACGGATATTTCCTTATTAAGTCTTAACTTCTCAAGTTTATCCTCAATTCCTGTAATAAGACCTGACGAAGTCTTTCTTATTGTTTCAAGAGAAGACTTAAGCTCATTTAGTTCCTTATCCGCCGACCATCCGGCAATATAACCGAATGAATAATCAGAAGAATCTATGCCAAAATGTTTACATACTGTATAAGCAACACTTTCTGCTTCAACCTCTTTAGTCTGTCGGTCTTTTTCTTTTGCATCTGCTACATTATCATTATGCAATATCGAATGTGCTATCTCATGTATCATTGTCTTTAGTGTCTGACTCTCACTCATTCCTGACTGTATTGCTATGCTGTCTGTTGCATGACTGTAATATCCATGCGCACTGCCGTTAATCTCTTCAAAAGCAATAGGAACATCTGACACCTGTTCAAGTGCCTGTATATATAGTGGATAATCCTTTATATTATCCTGAAGGTCATGCGCCATGCTTGGCAGCTCCTTACCCTCTGTCTGGCTCACATCAAACACAGATACAACCCTGAATGAAGTAAGCTTTATTTCCGTTTCTTCTTTTACCGGATTTCCATTCTTATCAAGAATCATTTCTCCAGTATCAGGATTGACCTTTTCTTGCAGAACCTTTTTTGTATATGGAGAAGGTGCAAGTATTTTTATTCCCTTCTCTCCTCTTTTTACATGCCTGTCGAAATTCTTCTCCCATGACTTAAATCCTGCTACAAGTGATGCTTTTGGATTCTGCGCTGCAATAAGAAGTGTGTTGTTAAGGCTGTATCCATGAAATTTGGACATGGTATTTAGATAATCCTTGTATTTTTCACTGGTAAACATATCCTTGATTCCCTTTTCAAGTTGCTCTGTAATTTCACGCACCCGGTCATCATGGTTGTATGCTGCTTGCGGTTCTTCTATTACAGGCATAAGTCCATTGTAATCATCAGGCAGCTCTTTATCCTGTCTTTCCGGCCGCATGGTAAATTCAAGATTAAGATAATTTTCTGTAAAATAATTATCTGCTTCTGGCAGTACCTTCTGGCTTGAAAAGCTGAAATATTCTTCCTTATCCCCACCCACAATAATATGGTCCATCAGAGGAATATTAACCATGTCGCACAGCTGAATCATGCGGTCTGTCATCTGCACATCCATCTTGCTTGGTATGAGATATCCGCTTGGATGATTGTGTATGAGCATCATGCTTGCCGCATTGGATAATATTGCAGCTTTTAATATCTCTCTTGGGTGTGACAATGTACCATTCACAGCTCCGGCAGATACAAAGCTTACATTTATCGGTCTCATTCTGCTGTCAAGATTTATTATTCCTAACACCTCTCTGTCAAAATCCCTCATCTGTTCTGACAGCGCCCTTACAACGCTGTCTGGATTGCTGAATGGTTCATCTGACACAAGTGGTTCTCTGCTTCTTACAAGTCTTACGGCTACATTATCCAGTTCAAACGCCTTTTCAGGTTCATCAAGATTCTCCTGCGCCTTAACTGTATCTATGTTCATCTTCCTTCACCTCTTTCTTATCTATCCCATCCATCTTATCTGTAAGATGTGTAAGAACTACTGTTATAAAGAAATCCTCCGGCTGCTTTTTTATATAGTCTTTTAACTCGTTAAGCTGAATATCTTTCATACACTGCTCCTTCCATAAAAAAACAGACATTTATTGCCTGTTTTATCTTGGTAATATTTCTTTTTGCTCCTCTTCATCAAATGTGACGGAATCCGTCACATTTTTGACTGTATCATCTGTTCTGGCAAGCATTCTGTTTGTTTCACTAAGCGCCTCTGAAAGATTATTCACAGATGTTGTCAGACCATTTTCTTTAAGTTCCCTGGTCATCTTATCTCTGTATTCCTGAATCTGCTCCATTGTCAACCATTCGGGTTTATCTTCAGCTTCAAATGAGTTCCACAATTTTTCCATTGCATTACAATGTTCTTCGACATTTTTATAATACAGAACATTTTCATTACCTGCTCCAAACTTAAGAAAATACTCACAGTCACTCTTTAATCTTCCAAGCATTCTGTAATCTCTTTCTCTCGGATGCCTTACAAACGGTTCTGCACACTCCACACTTTCTGTTACCTTTGTGTCAGGTTCGCCAAGAATCTCACCATCTTCATTTTTGTATGCTCCTGTATAAAGATTCAATCCTCCCACTCCGTTATTCTCATCAAAATACATTTTTCCCTTTTCGTCTTCATAACATGGAACTTCCATGTAACCGCCAAATCCTGCGTATTTCACATTTAACATAGTATCTGCCTCCTGATTAATCTGTTACATCATAAAAATAACCCTTGTATATCATAATCAAGCTCCTTATCCGGCTGCGGATGAGCTAATTCAATAGTTGTTTCCTTTAAATCATCTGCATCAAGTACAATTTCGTTATTATAATATTTTTCTTCTACATCATGGATTGCGTCCTGAAGGCTTTCTGCTTTAGTGCATACAACCCTTTGAAGAACCTCTGTTATCTCAATATCATATTCACCTTCTGTATTGTCAGGTGCATCTTCCTTCGTGACGGATTCCGTCACAATTTTATCTTCATAAAAATGTGCTTCACCTTTCATCACGCTTGATATCATATTGCTAATCTCTTCCGGAGAATGTGTAAACTGTATCTTATCTCCCTGCCATGTTCCGTTTGTATGATTAATACCATTAATGAGCTTTATTCCCCTTGCCGGCGGTTCCCATTCTGAAAGATTCTTAGTGTAATCATCCAACAGGTAATCATCATGTTTAATATGCCCTGGAACTACAACGCTCTTGTCCGTTCCACATGGCACAAACAATCTCTTTTCCTGTGGAAGCTCTGGCAGGTACTTATCAAGCCAAGCATTCTTCTCATCAAGTGCATAATGACTGTCTAACAGATAAGCAGACAGTATATATACATCAATATCATTCTGGGCTATGAGCTGCTTTATCGCACCTAGAACATTTTCGTTAGGTTTAAGGCTAAGGAAATAATCCTTTTCATAAAGTGTCTCAAGTGTATCTACAGGTTTGAACTCTGCAAGAGTTCCATCCATATCGACAAACAACCGCTGTTTGTCAGTAAGATGTACTCCGTTATATATTGATTTAAGAGCTGCTTCTGTTTCTGCTTTGCCTGCTTCAATCATCCAGGGTTCTTTACTTCCAACCGTCCAGAGAAACAGCTCGAAACTCTCACATTTCCTTGCCAGGTCTTTATATACATTCAATTTGTCATTTGAAATATCCATTGTGAACCTCCTCTGTTACTCGTTTTATGTGACGGAATCCGTCACATTAACAATCCGTCCTATTTAACTGGAGCTGCTTTGGGTACTACAGGTGTAGCTTCGTAAGCTTTAGCCATGCTCTTTGTAAGTTCAACCTTATTGTCGTGCCTGTCAAACTTATTAAATAATTCCTTGCCAGTCTTATATGTAGTTCCACCGTCAGGCTCGCCCTTCACCCACAACTTAGCCGGCTTCTGATTATTAATAAACGCAATGAATCTGTCTTTGTCACCATCATTAACTGCAAAGACCTGATTCTTAGGAAGCATTAAGGTCTGCTCACCCTTAGTTCCTGGAACGGTGCAGAAGAAAAAGTTAGGGAATTTCTGTTCCAACTGGGAATTAACAGCATTCCTGTCAACGAGTGTTTCCTTATCAATGGAAATTTCACTGAATGCCATATTGCTTCTTAATGCCTGGCAGTTCACACTCTTACTGTCCTGTATCTCCATATCCCACTGCTGCATTGCCTTTTCAGCATCAGTAGCCTCAAGCTGTTCAAATTCTGCTATCTGTGCCTTAATGTCATCAGATGCAGATTGCATGTATTCATCAGGTGTTCTTCTTGCTGTGTTTAAATAGTCGTCTTCGGAATATATCTTCATATCCGGTACATTGGCAGATTCCTTTACATTGTCAGGCGCAGCATTTTTAATCAGAGAGTGCTTATAACTTTCATAACACTGCTTTGTAATGTTAAGGTCTGCTGTGGCGACCCTTAACTGCTTTTCTCCATCATCCGGTATCAGGTCTGGAAGCTCCGCAAAATTAACCTTTGTTTCTGTAAGGGCATTCTTCATTACATCAAGAGCTGCATCCGGAACTGATACTATTGTTGTCTTGCCATTAGTAAGATTAATAAGGTCGTTAGAATTAAGTTCTTTATCAGATGTAAGATTAGCCTTTATGTAATCTGTAAACATGACGCTGAACTTCTGCTCATCTTTCCTTGCAATACTTACATGTACTGCCTTATCCTCGTCATTTACGGATTCAAGTATGCAGTATTTTACTCCGGCCTTATCCAGATAGTTCTTAATGTTATCAATGGCAGCTTCCCTGGTATCACTTTCCTTGAAAGGTACTCTGAATATGCTGTAGTCACCACCTGTTTCCTTAAGAAACTTTGTAAAGTTTTCTGTAATATCCTTATCAAAGAACTTTGCCTTAATGCCTCTGGCCATAAACTGTATAAGCTTAATCGTTGCGTACATTGCCGGCTGGGATATTTTTAAGTACATCCTCATGCCTCTTGCAATCTTTCCGTAATCAGCGTAAATGCTGTTGCTGTATTCACTCATTGTCATTTCCTTTCCGTGACGGATTCCGTCACATTCTACATAATCCGGCAACCTGTTCTATATCCGGCTCATCTGTTATATCAGGTGTAATTTCGCTTTCAGCCTGAATTTTGTCTGTTACATCCGGTGTGACGGATTTCGTCACATTTTCTGATACTGCCTTTTCCTGCTCATATTTTTCTTCAAGTTCCTTTACCGCCTGAAATGCTTCCTTTGCAGTTGCATACATAAGAGGCTCACCCTTTTCATCACGGACATAATCAGCCATCAGTTCATCATAGATTGCAAAACCGGCTGTCCTTGTTGCTGTCTGCTCATCAAGATATCTTGCCCTGTACCTTTCAGATGGATTAATCTCCTGCAGCATATCTAAAATAGCTGCTTCTGATTTTGCTGCAGCCTTGTAAAAATCTTGAAATTTCTGAAGACTCTCCATAAGCTCTGCTGACACCGTTCTGGGTCTGTACTCACCTTTCTTTAAGGCTGCACTGGATGCATCCAGGACATTTGCACACAAAGTAAGCTCACTGTCTGTAAGTAATTCTTGTCCTGCTTCTACCTGTGCCATTTTTTCAGTTGTTATAAGAAGAATGTTAGCAAGTTCTTCCTGTGTAATATTGTTATCCTGTCTCAGCTTTCTTATTAATTCACCGTATAAATTCATAAATGCTCCTTTCCACTGAAAAAGGACAGACATAAATGCCTGCCCCTTTGGTTCATGTGTGACGGATTCCGTCACATTACATATTAAATTTAGGATGTTCATCATCAGGTCTTATATCCGGATTGCTTTCCCTCATTTCCTTTAACTCATCGATACGATATTCTCTTACCTTGTCAATTTGTTTATTAATGCAGTATTCTGTACCTTTCTCCAGTGTGTGATTCTTTGCATTATAGATACTTACGCTATAGCCAAGTATCTCTTCATTATCCAATGTATCATTAACTTCGGATATCATTCCCATAATACCCTTGAGTGTATCTGAATCAGGTGTAAAAAAGTTATTTACAGGAACAGTTATAACTTCATGAGTGGATGAAGGAATAACAAAGAAATCTTTCCCTTCATACAATGATGACACCTGCTGTCTTACATTATCATCCAATATTACTGATGCACCGCCTGCTTTACTCTCACTTGTCACTACAATCATTTCCGGCAGATATGGTATTTCTAGGCTGTCGTCTATGGATGATATCACTTCATTTATAGACTTAATACTAGCATGAGTGATATTAGCAGTATTGGATATAGCATCATCAATGAGTCTGTCTTCACTTATCCCCTGCTCAATAAGCCAGTCTTTAGGTACTGGTGATACTGCACGCATTCTCTCTTCATCAGAAATCATAATCTTGGGAACAAACTTCATTCCATTTATCTCATGGATAACTGCTCTGTCATTATTATATTTATGTGAGACTGCGTCCATAAATATATATGGCTTTGCTGCATTATAATTAGATAGCTTTTCCCTCAAGCCATTAATATTAATGTCGCTGCTCTTTGGTGCGGTCTGCAGAAATCTGTTAATTGTTCCTGCAAGTATCTCTGCTGTCTCTTCCGGAGTATCGATATACTGCAATTTTTCCATTGCCCTGTCAAGATTAAACACCGGATATGCAGCCTCTTTCATATCAGGATTAACAAGGACGATTCCTGTATATGTCCCCATTTCCTCAATATTAATTGCATATTTCGCTGCCTCTGGAGTTAAAAATCCTCTTAACCTGCCACTCTTTACTAATTCAATTACTTCCTGTTTTGTCATATTCTCTCTTCCTTTCATGTGACTGTGACGGAATCCGTCACATTTTTTGCATAAAAAAAGGACTTAAAACAAAGGTGCGAACCTGCCGCAGCAGATTCACACCTGTTTTAAATCCTCTTTTTATACTTATTGCAATTATAGGGTAACACAACTAATTAGTCTCATCCAGTCTCATTTAGTATCATTTTGCTGTGTTCCTTACACTTGTTGCAAGTATAGAGTAGCATATCTAATTAGTCCAATCTAGTCCAGTTTGGTACAACTTTCAAAATAAATCTGAATGAGTTCCTGTTCTGACAAGCTCCAGATATTCTTCATTATATCGATAAATCAGTAACCAATCTGGCATTATATGGCATTCCCTGAAGCCTGCATAATTTCCAGTTAAATTATGGTCTTTGTTCTTTATATCTAATGGTTCAGGTATTGCCAATGTTTTTACAATGGCTTTAAGTAAATTCATATCAAGACCACGCTTAACACATTTTTTATAGTCCTTTTTGAACTGTCCTGAATCTTTGATTTTTAACACTTATTTATCCCTCCAGACTATCCCATAGCTCATCAAGCGTATCGAAACTCTCTCCACCACCGTTTTCCAGTTCTTTCATTGCATTTATCGTTTCAGCGTTTGGTTTGCTTTCTGGAATCGTAGCACCTTGTAAAAAAGCAATCACATATTCCAGCTTATAATCCGGTACTTTATCTAATAACTGTAATGCTTTCTCTCTTTCGCTCATCACGCTTCACCTCTCTTTTAATGATTAAACTTTACTTATCCATTGTATCTCATTAATGGATTTCATACAAGAACATTAGTATCATTTTACTTATTGAACGCATTAATTAATATGATTTTCTGCATATTTCAGAAGCATCATCCAGTACATATCCCCTGTCTTGATTTTTCTGTTATTAATAATTGCGTCATATATGTCAACAGCTTTCCACGGCTTAATACCAGAGTATTTGGTATCAAGTATTGCTTCTTCCTTTTCTTTCCAAAGTCTCTTTTTTAATTCCTCAGTGAATTCTCCGTTATCTTCTTGTTTTTTTGCTGTTAGCATAGAATGAACTAAATCCGTATAAACTGGTACATCTCTATATGTTGCTATTAACAGAGTATCATCAGCATATACACGAATAGGTGCATTATCGTCCAGTTCGTAATATGTCCTTATTCTTTGCAATATTACCTCTGCTATTTTTTGAGCAGCCAGAAACCATGCTTCAATATAAATATTATACTGTTCCTCTTTCGTTATGTATTCGTCTGTATCCACTTCCTCCAAATCTTCTTCCGGACAGCGTTCCTTAAGCAAAATTTCTTCCATATCGTCTATCATATCTATTAGAATGTTTTCAAAATCTCTGCTTGTTAAAGGTTCATCAAATGCAACTATCTGATTCTCCTTCTCTGGTATCTCACACTTATTATCAGTCACAAATAAATCAAACATTTTTCCTCTATAACTGATAAAGCCCTCTTCCTTTGGTGCTATTATCCAGTTGAGTTTTCTGAAGCTATTGCTATTAATGTTACAGATGTTGTCCGCATCCTGAATAAACTCCCGTGATATGCTGATATTCACCATAAATAAAATCCTCCTTAATTTTTCAAATTACAGTGGCAACTTACCCAACAATTGGTCTGCCTCCATTTCTACATTAGTTCTTCTCTATATCCTATTGGTGTAAAATTGGTATTGTACTTTTCATCAAATTTTCTTAAATAATCAAGTATATCTTCGTTAAATTGATGCATAACTTCCATTGTTTTTTCTTCCGCTTCTTCCCTACTCATTTCACTATATTCATAAGTCGAATCATTCTCTGTGTCATCAACAAAACTATATGTATATTTAATTGGTTCAAGTCTTACTTTCTTTAAATATTCATTTATATTTATTCCAGCATATGATGCTTCTTCTGATAACATTTTACAGATTCTATCTGCTGGCTCTGACTCTGAAATAAAAACCCTTTCGCAATAACAGTGAATATAATGTCTATCGTTGCAAAGTTTACTTATTGCCTCTGCCTGTTCCTTAGTTGCACCATTACTAATTGCTATCTGTTCATTTTTTAAATGATATTCAGCCGCCCACCTGTCTTTGCCTTCATATGCTTCCTTAGAATAATAAGCCATTAATTATGTTCTCCCCCTTCCTGATATTTTGCAATTATGTCTATTACTTTTCTGTATTTGTCAGTTATTATATATCTGCAATTTACATTATCGTAAAATCCCATTGCCTTTTGTTCTCTCAGCTTAAAATTTCTATAATATTTCAAATTAAGATATGTTCTATTCATATCAGCTTTAATCCAATCATTAGCTTCCCACTTACGATACCATCCATTATCCAGATTTTCATCTGGAAAGATTTTATCTATTATTGCAGAAAGTTCTTTCCATGTAATTGTGTATCCTTGTGATTGTCCAAAAGTTTCCAATTTATAAATCATATCTTATCCTTTACACCCTTCAGCTTTCCGCTGATTTTGTGACTGTTCTTAATTTATATATTCATTATACATTATTAAACTATGCGTGTCAAGCATTATTAAACTATGCTTTTATTTTTTCATTCTATCAAGTTCCTTATTAACACAATAAAGAACAAATTCTGATAATTTCATATTTTTTAGCGTTGCCGCAGCTTTTAACTTTTCTTTTGTACCTTTAGGAGACATAACTGTTATACGGTCATAGTTATCCTTTTGATATTGTGCAATATAAGCAAGTTCTTTTTCTTTATTTTTAAATGCCATATTAACGCCCCTTTTCTTTTTATTTATCTTATAATACTTTATTAAACTATGCCTGTCAATATCATATTAAACTATGCCTTATAAAATAATAACTTTTCTGCAAAACACACAAAAATCATTTAACCTTTTTCTTATAATAGTTCGCCAAACGCTCCATCATTGCCACATCCAGCTCTGGTCTTGCTATTCTTCTTATTTCTTCATATACAAAGCCATCTTCCATGCAGCGCATAAGGAAGTCTTTCTGTTCGGCTGAATAACGCTTATCAGATGCAATCTCTTTCACAAAGGAATCATATACATAAGCTGCATTCTCATCTTTCTTTTTGCTAAATAACTTTGAGAAAAAGCCTGTACTTGTTTTCTGTGAACTGTCCTGATCCAGATTGACACTTCCGATATTAAGCTTATCTTCCATATCAGATATTTGAACTTCAAGCATCTTTATCTTGGTTCTTGCCTCATCACGCTGTGTCATCATTAGCTTATATGCTCTTTCCTTTTCATCAAGTGTGAGCTGATACTGTTCCATCAGCTTCTTCTGTGTCTCTTTCTCTTTATCATACGCAGCCTTAACCTGGTTCTGGAATAAGTCTCTTATCTCTATATTAGCTTGTGTTACTTTAACAGCAAGGTCATTAGCTTCCTTTATCTGCGCAGCCAGCTTGTCATTATCCATATATGTATCAGTATTATAATTCTGGACAGCCTCATAAAATGCATCAGGTTCAGGATTATCACTGTACAGCTTCTTAAGCCTGTCTGTATTTCTTACTGTTACCAGAGCATATATCATTCTCTGTACCGTCAGGGAATCTGTTACATATTCGCTTATAATATCCGGTACATCAATATTAAAGTAATCTGCTATCTGTAAGGCAAGTTGCTGTTCCCTTGTTAATTCATTTCCCATTACTACATTCCCCCTTTAGGTGTGACGGATTCCGTCACAATTTCTTCATGTTCTTTTTCTTCCGGTATCTTATGCGGTGCATGTACAATATTAACCGGTGGTCTCTGCACGACAGATTCTGTTATATCCGCTTCCTTAACTATCCTTGATAGTATTCTCTTTTCTGCATAAAGCATTTCAAGCTTCTTGTCATATTCAGACGCTGCAGTAAAACCACCTCTGACCAGCTCCGGATGCTCCGCTTCAATTTCTTCCAGTCTGTCAGATAAAGACTCATATTCTTCATCTGACATTTCTGCCCTGGCATTAATCAGTTTCTGGTAAATATCTTTATATTCATTTTTTACTCTTAAATCGTCTACAAAAATATCTTTATCAGAATATGCCCTGTCACTTTTTAATTCCTTAACAGCTTTTATCTCCTGCTTTACTGCAGCCAATTTTTCCTTTGCCTGGTTCACATCCTGAATATCGTTATCAAGAATGTAATTACATTCCTCAAGCAGCTTATCAATCCCAATCAGGTCCTGTCTTACCCTTATCTGCTCTTTGAGCTGCAGGTCAAAATAATGGTACTGGCTTGCCTGTCCGTAACGCATTACGGCGCACACCTGAAATCTTGTGTCCTTGTGTTCAGTAATAGTTGTTAGCATGTCCTTTACATAAACCATATCTGAAGGAATTATATCTTTATCTGGCTGCATGATTCTTCTCTTGACATCTGCAAATGTATAACCAGTTCCTAAGTTATAATCCCTTCTGGCTTTCTTGGAAGTCTTACCATCAACCTCCTTCATTGCCGGATGATGGTAAGATACATACTCTCCATATTTTTCAGACTGACCTATGCGCATGTCATAGCCCATTCTTTTCATTTCATCAAAATATTCCTGCAGATTGTTTGAAACGGATACCGCCATATCTATATCAAGTCTTATTATCTTTTTCCATGTAAACTTGTCTGCTTTGCCTGCAGAATGTTCTGCATAAGACTTACCGACCCTCTTGGCAGATTTATCATATTCCAATCTGCCAAGACCATACTTTTCCGTTATCCTATCCGTAACAGGCTGTATGTATTTTTCCCAGTCTCCGTTTACATATCTGTACTTGCTTCCGTCCATTCTTCCTACAGAATTGAATACAATATGGCAGTGCATATGTTCATGGTCGTTATGAACAGCGAAGACATATTCGTAGCCGTCACCAAAGTATGCCTCGCAAAATTCTTTGCCTACCTTATAACAGGTTGCCTCATCACATGCTCCCGGAGGAAAGGATATTACATAGTGATATCCCTGACGACCATTCTCTTTTCCATATTCTTTTTTAGTATTCATCATGCAGTCATATATTTCATCAGGAGTCACACCTGAATTACTTCCAACCCATAACCCACCTTCTGTTTTATCCGGATTCATTATGTACTTAATGGAATTAATAAGATGCTGTGATGCTTTCCCTTTTGGTGCTTCCTTTATATTCTTAAGAATTGTTGTCGCCATCTATTGCCTCCAGTCTTATTTTAATGTCATCAATTTTTTCATCTGCCTGGGTAAGAAGTTCTTTCATGTGTTCTGCGGATTCCTTATCACTGTATGCCGTAAGCCTTAAGAGTCCTTGATGAAATTCTGTGCGGAGTTTGCGAAGCTCATTCATTATTTCCTTCAACTGTCTCTCATTATTTTCATAAATAAGCTGCGACCTCATGAAGTCACTCTTTCTTAATCCTTCTGATTTTTCCTGTGCCTTTTTGTACAGAGCATCAAATTTTTCATATTCATTTTCCGTCATGCGGACAATAATTCTTACACTGTGCCGTCCTTCTTTTTTATCCATACACTAACCCCTTCTGCAATAAAAAATGGAATGGCATCTATTACTGCCACTCCATTTTTATTACGCAAATATTAATATGTCTGGTGATTGTATGTAACGGAATCCGTCACATTTTCTGTTACACTTTCATGAACAGTTTCAGATTTATTTTCATGTGGAACTGATGCACTTTCATTTGCCATTGCAAGAAATTTATTGAGCATTTCTTCTGTGACTTCTGTTCCAAGCTTTTCTTCCAGCGTGGAAATAAAATTCTCTCCACGCTTCTGTTTCTCCTGTAACTGTAATGTACGCTGCTGCTTTTTTAATTCAGCAAGTTCCTTTTTCTTATCAGAAATAATTTCCTGATGCTTATTGATTTCATTTTCAACCTTTTCAATTTTTTTAGATAATGCTGACAGTGTCATACTCTTTCAATCCTCTCTTTCTCATTTCATCATTAACAATCTGCTGTCGGAGTCTTAATTCATCTCGTTGTGGTGTTGTCATATGAGCAAGACTTTTTATAATCCAAAGCGTTTCCCTTCCTACATATTTCTTTGCAACACGCTTCTCACATTCAGCAATCATTTCATCAAATGTTCCATCGAACTCATACCAGACAAACACAAGCTCATCAGACGAAATCATTATTTTTTTATCCGGCACAGAAAATTTTGCAATGATGTTTTCTGCGTTTCTTAGCAATGCTCCCTGGTTCTTTTCTATATCAAGAGTCCAACAGAAATTATTCCAACCATTGTTAGACGGGAGGCTTGCCGGAATCCTTTTTGTTACATGAGATGTGTAGTATCTTATCTCATCCGGCGGAGCTTCTACATACGACTCTCCAAAAAATCCTGCGTTACTGGGACACTCCTTTGATGGCTTTGCCGTGAAAAGTTTTAACAGATTTCTTTCATTTTCTGTTATGCTTTCAAAGCTGCCACCTGATAATTGCGTCTTGATTTTTTTTACTTCCTCTTTCAGATTTTCAATTTCTTCCCTGAGATTTTTCCTTGCTTCCTGAGACAAGTTATCCTCATCCTGTTCAATAATTTCTTCCTCATTTTCTGTCTGGTCTGAAAATTTATCCGTTGAAATATTGTCAGAAATTTTCTTTACCATTTCCATAAAGGATTCTGTTGAATCATCATTTTCTTTATCCGTTTTTATTTTTCTTAGCGTAAGTTTTAGGAGTGTATCACACATCTTACTTAAGCTCATGCCATCAGGCTGAACACTCTTTAATTCTTCTGCTGTATCGTCTGATATTCTGATTGAAACTGACATAAATTTTCTCCTTCCTGATTTGATTTTGATTCTGCTTTCAGGTGATGCAAAGTGCATCTTGATGAATGTACCAGGTGATGCAAAAGTGCATCTTGATGTGATGCATGATGCAAAGTGCATCACCCATATGCTGCAGTCTGCATCACCCTCAATCCCAGTGCTGCACTGATGTGATGCAATATCCACCGTTTGCTGCAGTCTGCATCAATTTTCCCGCCGTTTTTCGTACTTCTTTTTGCAAGATACGCATTTTGTCATACAAAATCGCCCCTTAAAAAGTGGCTTGCAACCTTGTTAGGGAGTATCCCTAAGACCCTCTGGCACAGCACATGGCAATCACATTCACATTTTTTCTTTGCACTTTTATTTACCTTCATGTAATTTTTCTCCTGAAAATTTTTAAAAACCGAAACGGTAATTTTTAAATTATCGTTTCGGTTTTTGGTGTCTTTGAAAAATATTTTTAATCAATCCTTTAAAAAAATCTTCCGATTTTTTAAGGGAATATAAATTACTCTGTATAATTTTTCATGTAATTTTTCAATGCTTCTCTCAAAGAAATATCTTCATGGTCTTTCGCATATCTGTAGAACTCATCAAGAAGATTGTTTGATGTACTCATCCTGACAAGCTTAATATTTTTATTGTTCTTCACCTCGTCTCTTAAGTATGAAGTGATAGTTTTTTTCATTTCAATCTCTTTACTTCTTGAATATAAAAGTTCCTTTGTGCAGCTCATACACTGCATGAAGAACAACTCATATTCAACATTAATTTTATCCAGTATTTTATCCTGCATATCATCATGTCCTTTCACATTTTAATCATCACTTGCGCTGTCGGCATCTTCAATTCCTTTCACTCTTCCAATATGAAGCTGATTAGATGTATGCCATTCATCAGTTGCACTGTATATTCCGATTGGGTCTCCTGCCTCAAAAACTTTTCCATTGCCAAGATAAATTGCAACATGCCCTATCTCGCCATTCGATGTTTCATTTTTATAGAAAATCAAATCTCCCGGCTGGATATTTTCTTCTTCAATTTCTTCGCAGGCTTCGTACTGGTCTTTCTCCAGTCGTGGCAGATTTATTCCTGCCTTACCATAAACATATTGAACAAGACCTGAACAATCAAAACCACCATCATCAGGTGAACTTCCTCCTGATATGTAATCCCATCCTGAATATTTCATTGCTTCATCAACAATCTTCTGTACAGTTGCATTATCATAATTGTATATGTACTGATTGACAAGCTGCGCATAAAACATGTTGCCGTATGCATAACGCCAGCCACCATTGTAATTAATGGCAATCTGATTTTTATAAGCAACCTGTTTCCCTCCGGATTTTTCTTCAGCAAATGCTATTGCCAAATCAAGTGTATATACCTTGCCGTTTTCTGCAACATAATCAATAAATCCTGTTCCAAAATTGTATGCCTGTATTGCAGTATTTATATCGCATTCCTTTTCAGATGCTTTCATGACGCATGAAGCAAAATATTTTGCTCCCTGTGCAATCGACTCCTGTGGTGTCTTGAAGCTGTTAGGTGGAAGTCCTGCGGATTCTGATGACTGCATTACATCAGTTCCAATTCCGTGTGACTCAACTTCCATTATCGCAAGAAGATAATTCACATAATCTTCTATCTGTTCATTGACTGCAGCGTCTTTTACATCCTGCGTATAACTTATTGTATTATCTGATAATAGCTGTCTGTATAATCCTGCAATGACCTGTGCAGATGATGCATCCTTAACAGCTCCGGCAATTGATGATATAAGTGCAACAAGAAGAGAAACAATAACTATAACAACGGCTAACACGATAAGCAGAGGAAGAAGAATAACTCCAAGCTGTGATATCAAAGCAGCCGCAAATGCCATGATAACTGCTGTTATTTTTTGTATCGTTCCCATACCCGACTTAGATATTGCAATATCTGATGAATGTTCCGTCTGATAATCTGTCGGGTCTGATTCAGGCTGTGATGATGCATCCTTTAATGTATCTGCATATTTTTTCACAGCTTCTGTTGCTTCTTTGACTATCTCACTTGCTCCGCCAGAGCCGGCAGCCGCACCTGTCTGTGCTGCTGTCTTCGCTCCATTTTCAGCAGCTTTCTTTGCAGTCTGCGCTGTCTGCTCTCCGGCTTTTGGGGTATTTTCCATTGCAGAATAAGAAGCCTCCTGCTCATTTATCCTGTATGAATAATTCTGATTATCTGTAGAAGGCTGCTCATTCTTTTTATTTTTCTCATCAAAAAAAGTGACGGAATCCGTCACATTTTTTGATAACAATTCTGATTGTGCATCCAGCTTCTTCTTAAATCTTTTATATTCAGGAGACTGTTTGAACACTTCAAATGCTCTCTTCTGCTGTGAAGGTGGAAGAGAAGAAAACGCTTTGTACTCTTCCTTAGTCATGTAATTTTCTACAGACAATTTTTCATGCTCTGGCTTTGGAATCTTAAGACCGCTTTTCTTTATTTCTTCTTCAACCGGATTAAGAATCTTCCTTGTTGAACCAAACTGTGGTATTGATTTTACATTTACTTTTTCATCGGCAAAATTAATCCCCATAAGCAGCCTCTTTCATTTTTTCCTTTCGAGCCTTTTCCGCCTTCTCATGGAAGTTCGTAGAAAAAACTTCATACAGTGGATTATCCTTGCTCATAAGGCTGTCTAAAATTATTACCTTCTTGCCCCATACCATCACCGACCTTCCGGGTCTGTCACTCTTTAATGCTTCGTACTCTGCTGTTGTCAAATCCTGTATCTTTGAAAGCCTTTCTGCATCTTCTCCTACCTGCTGGAAGAACATCTTGTACCCACAGTTCTGAAACATATCCCTTAAATCAGGATTTTCCAGTGCCCTTGTAAGATTCTGCATTGCAAGAGTAACTATTCCGCCAAACTTTCTGTATGTAATTACGGCATTAAGAAGTATCTGTGCTGATGAAGCATTTCTCGTTACAACCTGTGTTTCATCTACAACAAGTCGTGTAGCTTTCTGCAGTTCCTGATTGTAGTTCATCCTGATCGAGAGGAAGAACATAATTGATATCATTACTGGCTGCCAGTAATTTTCATCAACATTCTTAAGACCAAATGCTACAAGTCTGTAAGTACTTATATCTACATCTGATGGATATGCAAACATATCATATACACCATCTGTATAACTGTAGAGGCAGTTTACCATCTCATGAATAATCTTTTTATCATGAGCATTTTCGTTATTATCCTCAAGTATCATTAACTCCTTACGGACATCTTTAATTGTAGGCTGTATAAGATTATTACGGCTAAAAACCTTGTCATACACATTCTGTACTGCCTGCTCAATGAAGTTGCTGTGTTCCTGTGTATAGACTATCTTTTTCATTATGGCTTCAGTAAAGCTTGTTGCCCATTTTGTTACATCTGCTATGAACAGCTCTCTGTCCTTCTTTGTGCCGGCTTTAAACAGACTTAATGGTACTTCCATAGGATTTATGTGTATATCGGATTTCGGCGTGAAATCAAGGAACAGACCACCATACATGGCGCATACATTCTGTGTTTCATTCTGTGGGTCTATTATCTGGATATCATCATCCGTGGATAGCAGTGTCTGGGTTATTTCTGTCTCTTTGATAAGAAAACTCTTTCCTGCTCCTGTCGGTCCGATAATTATTCCCTGAGGTGATGTCAGTGACTTTCTGTTAGCAAATACAAGATTCTTTGTAGTATTGTTAATTCCGTAAAATATTCCACCAGGTTCAGTTACTTCCGGAGCAAAGAACGGCTGTAATGCAACCAGAGAACTTGTATAGAAGCTTCTCATCTTCTTTACCTGTCTGACACCTGTTGGAAGTGCTGTGTTAAATGCCTTAAGCTGCACATAGTTATATGTTTCAAGATATGCACCGACATTTTTAGCTGTACGCTGTATGGATTCTATTCTTGCAGCAAGTTCATCCTCACTCCTTGCTGTAACAACTACTAAAAGACCTGCTTGTATACATTCCTCAGAATCATCATCAAGCTGGTCCATATATCCTTCAAGTTCAGCTCTCTTTTTCTTCTTGCTATACGAGATTCCTGTAACAGCCTGATTATTGCTTTTCTTGGAATCTGCTTCCTGGCTTATTGCCCTCTCGTTATTACCATAAGCACTTCTTAACATGCTTCTAGTTACAGAATGTTCCACAGGCGCATAATCAATGGTAACGAAGGACTGGTAAGAAGTATCAGATATTGTATGTATGAGCTTTCCATCATCAAGTGCCGTGTCAAAATCTCTTGCAAACAATACAGATACATATGTATCATTATTAAACATCAGGAAATCCCTATACTGGTCTATTGACACAGGAATAACATCATACAGTGCATCATGGTTGAAATCATATTTCTTCTTCTCTTCCTGGTAGAAGAAATTACGAATCATATTCAGTCTCTGTTCAGCCTTCATTGGAACTATTATGCTTCTCATTGCGCCAAACAGTCTTTCCAGTTCTGTATCCATTCCAAGAAAATAGCTTCTTGCCTCATCATATGTCCTTGTTCTGACCGTAATTGTAAGCGTAAGCACCCTGTTTAAATCATGAATATCAGAATTTTCCATCTTTTCATTTATCCACATGCTTATACCTTTGCTTACCTCTGGATAGTCACTTCTGTTTATATCGGTAAATATATCATTAACGAATTGTGTCATATTCTGATATTGATTTGACACTGTTATCTTAAATGATGTACTCATTCCCTTTAAAAAATCCATAAGCGAAAGAAGGACATTTGCCTTGTCCTCATCATCTTTGTTGACATATGATATGTCTGTAAATGTGTAGCACCTGTCATAAAGTACAGCTCCCTTGCCATTTTCAATCTGGAAAATGCCGTTAGGATATGCCTTATGAATAAACAATGCTTCTCTGGTATTTTTAGGTGTTTTCACCGGTGCAGTCGTAAGTGTTATGCTGTCGCTGAATCTTTTAGCCGGATTCATATAAAATGCCACGATTAAGCCCCCTTTCTTTTTCTCTTAGCCTTATCCTTATTATTAATGTTTCTTATAATCTGAAATTTTCTGTCTGGTTCTGTTTCTTCCGATTCATACAGAAGTCTTTTAGTATTGCCTGTATACATATATTCTTTCACAAGTTCTTTGACAGATAAGTAACCTTGATATTTGTAAAAACCTATAAATATGACAGGTGCAGCTACCGGCACAGCACAATATATTGCTATGGTAAGCGGTATCTTGAATCCAAGCACAAGTACGGCTACAACCGCACCTGCACATATAAACCCTTCTGCTATATGTACAATATCTGTCATTGAAAACCCCTTCCAGAAATCGTTTTTATACTCTTTCAGGAAGTCTTTATTAATATTAATTTTCATGCATTATCCTTTCTGTCATTATCTTAAATCAAATGCTCTCTTTAAGAAGTTATCGCTTGACTTTACTGCCACTGCCATGAATGGCATAAATATAAGTGATAATATTACTGCCACTGCACCATCAAACCATGAAGCAAGCAGACCTGAATTACACATGCCTGTCAGTGCTGCATTAAGACCGCTACAGAGCTGCATTACAAGTGCAATTACTATTATCTGTAGTGTACTAGTTAGAAAGCTTTTAAACCATGCTATCGCAGAATTTTCAATCCCTCTTCCGCCTGAAAGCGTTGACAATGCAGTAGGTGCAACCGATATAAGCATGAAAAGATTAAGGAATCTTCCAAGTACTTCTATAAGCACTGTTATCGAGCAGACTCCTGATATAATAAGATATATAGGGGCAAGCATTATCATTGCCAGCCTGAATCCAACATCATAGTCTCCGCCTATTACTGAAGGAACTCCCTTTGGCAGCAACACCTTCGTTGTCGTAATTGCAAAGCCGGTAAACTCCTGCATTATATCCAGACTGTTTACCATCAGGATATTTGCAATAATGAGCTTTATAAAAAGCTCTATCCACGCTTCCATTGTTATTCCTTCTTTAAGGTTGCTTGCCTGCCGGCAGAATCCTACAAGAGTGAATATGTTAAGGAACGCTGCACCCATAGAAAGGAACAGCGGAAATGCTGTATTCTTAACATAATCCCATGCTCCAATGTTTCCCTCCAGCCCAAGAAGCTGCATGAACGCATTAGCTGCTGGCGTAGTAAACGAACTCACATTTTTACCCATGAGCGTATATACTATTCCCATAACAAAATTCCATAGTTCCTGTGCTATTGTGTAAATAGAACCACCTGATAAAAGGTCTATAACCCATTGTGGAGCTGCCAACGCTACCGGATTAATTAATATGTTCATTGGTTCTCCTTTCTGCTAAAAAGGACAGATTCCTTTATATAAGAATCTGTCCTGCATTTATGTAAAAACATAATATATTGCTCCCGAACACGAGCATTAATACATATTTTTACCCAAGAATTGCACTAACAAGCTGTGGCGCAAGTGTCATTACAAGACCACCGCCTACTCGCTTAAATCCCATAGCCTGCATAGTTCCTTCCTGGCTCTGCATAGATACTCCTATTTCAAATAAAGCCCACAACAGGATAATTGAACCTATCGAACTTACTATTGCTGTAATTATTGCTGTAAGATTATTAAAAGCACCTGTAACAATTGCTGCTCCGTCTGTTGCTCCCTCTTCCGCAAACACTGTCAGTTGAGGAACAAATATAAATATGCTTACAAATGCAGCTATCATTAAAAACTGCAGTGCCTTTCTCTGTGTTTCACTCAATTTTATTTTCTGTTTCTTCATCTGATTATCCTTTCTGCCTTACGGCTGTGACGGAATCCGTCACCTTTTTGCATTAAAAAAGAGCCTGTGTCTTTTTAACACAGACCCTTACTCCTGTTTATCTGTCTCTGCCAACATACTTGCCAACCAGAAATACCCCCAATCCTGCAAGCACAATAAACATGACAAAGAATATCATGCCGAACCATCTTTTTAACGCAACCGGATTGATGCTGACTATCAGCCTTGATAATATCATGCACAAAACAAGTGCCACTATAACTACTACTATTAATGCCAATACTTTAACCGGGCTTATTCCTCTTCTCATAAAACTACCTCGTTTCTTTCATAATTTATTCTATTAATGCGCCTGTAACATAACCATTATCCAGTGTTACAGATATTCTTCTGTCTCCATACATGTATTGTAGGATTCCTGTTGCTGTGTCTGACCTGTAATCCGTTGAAACTTCTGTGTCAGCGTTTTTAAATGCCTCTTTAACTGTTGCATAAGTAGCCGTGGTGGAAAGCCCCATAAATGTTGAACCTTCTTTTAATTCCACAGCAATTGCATAACAATCAGAAGTGTTACCGGCTTTAGTGTTGTATTTAATCATTATCGTACTCTTGTATGCATCCATATACATATCAAGTGTTGCTGTCTCACTTGATAATGTATTACTTACATATATATATCCCAGGTCTTTGATTGAGGCTGCTGCAACAGGATACTTGAATGTATTGCCATTCAACTCAAATGTAAATGCCTTGCTATTCTTATCATAAGAAAAGCTCTTAACAGACTCTGTCTTTTTTACCGGGCTTGTAGCTGCTGTGCTTGAAACTGCCTGAGATGTAGTTCTGGCTGCGCTGCTGCTCTCTTCTAATCTGGTCTCTTCAATTGATTCTTCTGTTATCTTCGCTGTCTTCTTAGGCATTGTAATCTTTCCACCAAAGGCAAAATATAATGTACTTCCGGCTATCAGCAGAATTACAACTGACAAAATAAGATTTATTGTGAATCCGGCTTTTGCAAAACTCTTCTTATTCTCATTCTTATCTTTCTTCCTGACAGCAAAAAAGATAAATCCAACAACAGGAATAGCAGACATTAAAGAATATATGTACCAATCCTTTTTAGGTACTGCCTGCTTGTTCTCAGACCGCAGTTCAGCAACTATCTGTGCAAGCTGCTTTTCTTCCTTTTCCTTAAATGTATCTGGAATCATATCAGGAGTAAGGCTTTCTGTAACACCGACTGTTGCATCCGCTTTTTTGGCATCTGTCTCTGGTGAATCTGTTGTATCCTGACTGTCTCCATCTTCATTTGTGACGGATTCCGTCACATTGTCTTCCGGCACTTTTTCAAGCTTTAGTCTGCCGGATTTGTTTTGCTTCATGTTGTTACCGCATGAACTGCAGAACATTGCTTCATCCGGATTTTCTGTACCGCATTTATTACAGAACATTATTGCTCTCCTTTCCGCTAAAAAAGGCAGATGCAATTAAGCACCTGCCATATGTGTGATATATTTTATTCCTTATCCATCCTGTCCATCAGGATAGCGTGACGGATTCCGTCACATTTCTAATTCTTCTGATTTCTGCTCTTTTTTGCCATTACAAGGCTTACCATAACTGCAAGTGATATTAACGCAAGTAAAGCATATCTATATACATTACCTGTATCACCAGTCTTTGGAATATCTGGCTTAGGAGTATTAATAAGCTTCACTGTTTCTTCAATACAAACTGGTGCATTATCACTATACTTAAGAACTACATCATAAGATGTTTCATCAAGAATATATCCATTAGTAGCCTTTGTTTCAATTACTGTGTAATGAATATCTTCTTTATATGAACCGTCTTTATTGTATGTACAAATTGGAAGAAGCTTACTCTCAGCATAACCATTTTTATCTGTTGTTAATGTATCAAGCACTTTTCCATCTTTGTCTCTTATCTCAAACACAACCCCTTCAATCGGACTTCCTGTTACAGAATCAGTCTTATTGATGATGATTCTTCCAACAGCCTGTTCATCCTTCATGATTACTTTCTGAATTTCAGATGTTTCAGTTATTTCAAAAGTGACATCAACAGCCACCTTATAACCATAAGGAGCTGATTCTTCACGAAGTGTATATTTACCAACTGGAAGTCTTTCAATTACATGACTCTTTCCTGCTTCTGATATCCAGCTTTCTACAATCTTACCTTCTGAATCTATCACAGAAAGCTTTGCTCCAGGCAGTTCCTTTTCACCTGTAATATCTGTTTTTGAAAATTCAACCTTAATAGGTATATTTTCAAATGCAGCCTCAAGTTCAATAACCTTTACATTATCTCCCTTATATGTTGCATCAACATCAATCACCTTATCGCTCTTAACATATCCTGCCGGAGCTTCCAGTTCTTTGACATAATACTGTCCGAGTGGGAGGTCTGATGTAAATGTTACCTTTCCGTCTTTTCCTGTAACAGCCTTTTCTATCTGTGTATCAGCATTGACAATTACCTTACCGTCTGCATTAACGATATCTTCCTTAGTAAACAAGCCAAATACTGCACCTTCAAGAACTTTCTTTGTTTCAGAATCAGTCTTAATCACAGAAATCTGTACTTTCTGTCGTTCATTTGTAACATTCATTCCTGCATATACAACATTAGTATTCTGGTCGATATATGAAATGTCAGCTTCGATTGGTGTGTTATCAAGAATGAAACCATCAATCGTCTTAGTCTCTATAAGATAATACTTACCACAAGGAAGATTATCAATTCTTGCGATACCCTGCTCATCTGTTACGATAGTACTTATCTTATCTCCTGCCTTATAATATACCGTGTTAAGACCATCTACGCTAAGAATATCTTCTTTCGCATAAACATCAAATGTTACTCCTGAAAGATTACGCTTTAAGAAATTGAAAACGAAGTTATTCCAATATTCCTTCCTGATAGTTGCATCAGAAACAATTTCTCCATCTTTAGTTACAACAATTGAGCCTCTGGCTACCTCATCCTTCATATTTACATGCTGGACTTCTCCGGTATCCTTGACCGTAAACTGAATATCTGTTGCCTTTAGATATCCATAAGGAGCGTATTCTTCTCTAAGAGTATATGTTTCTCCAACAACAAGTCTCTTAATTACATGTGCTTCTCTGGCATCAGATGTCCATGTATCAACTACATTTCCGTTCTTATCCAATACAGTAAGCGTTGCTCCTGTCAATTCCGAACCATTAGTAATATCTGTCTTAGTAAATTCAAAATGTGTTGGACTATTAAGGAACTCTGCAGAAAGCTTTACGCTCTTAACATTCTGACCCTGATATGCTGCAGTAAAATCTATTACTTCATCATTTGAGGCATAGCCTGCTGGCGCTTTGATTTCTTTAGCATAATATGAACCAAGTGGATAATCTTTTACAAACTGGATTAATCCATTTGAATCTGATACTGATTTTTCAAGCAGAGTATCTTTGCTTACAATAACCTTACCGTCAGCATTAACTATGTCCTTAGCTGCATATAACCCAAACTCTGCACCTGCAACCGGTTTTCTTGTTTCTGAATCAAGCTTTGAAACAGATAACTCTACTTTCTGTCTATCGTTTGAAAATGTCAAAGCTTCATTTACAACAGGAGTCTTATCATCAACATAAACTAATGTCACTACCTGTTCATCCGGATTTAATACAAAGCCGTCAGGAGCTTCTACTTCAACAACTTTATACTTGCCAAGAGGAAGATTGGTTGCTGTTGCCTTTCCATCTGTCCCGGTAACAAGTGTTGTTACAAGTTCCCCTTTGCTGTAATGCTTGTTTCTGTTACCAGCAGTATCCTTCTGATTATCTGCTGTATAAATATCCTCAGCAGCATAAACCTCAAATTTTGCACCTGAAAGAGAACCTTCTCTATATGTAAATCCTTTCTCATCAGGATTTACATATAATCCGCCCTTATATTCATCAAGAACTTCACCGACCTTTGTAACAGTAAGCTGTCCTGTCACAGCCTTATCACTCTTTTCTACAAGAATAAATTCAGCTCCACCATCCGCTGTATATGTGTTTTCTGATACAGTAAATTGTACTGGCGTTGAATCTAATACATAACCGTCAGGCGCTTTAGTCTCTACAAGTGTATAATTGCCCTTGAGAAGCTTTTCTGTTGTATATACACATCCATTCTCATCAGTTGTAAAACTATCAATTGTCTGCATTCCGCTTGATGTCATTTTAGTGAATGATACCTTCTTACCATTCTCATCATACAACTCAAATGTTGTGCCTGATACATTTACTGTACTGCCTGTATCAGCATCTTTTTTTACCATTTTAATATAAAACTCAATAGGTGAATCTTCCAGAATCTTGTGATAATTACCATTATTCTCACTGATTGTTATTTCCATGTCATCAACAAAATAGTACTTATTATTACCTTTTGTCTGATGAACTGTGTATGTACCATATGGCAGACGCTTTGTAATGGCATAACCATTGGCATCTGTTGTTATTGTCTGTCTTGATTCCTCTGGAGCTGCATCATAACTTCCTGCAGATGTGAGATAGATTTCAAATTCTGCATCTGGTTCAGATGTCTTTACTGTACTACCACCCAAGAACTTCTGAATAGATATAGTTCCTTCATATGGTGTTTCCTGTGCAGCGTTGTCGTCTGTTGGAAGGTTGGTTGTTCTGACTGTTCCATTTACAATATCAGTCTTTGCGACATATACAGTATCGTTAAGCAAGTATCCTTCCGGAGCTTTAGTCTCCTGAATAGTTATTGTACCAATAGGAATTGTATACGAGCCTCCAAAATCTGAAATAAGCCCATCACTACCGCTGATTAACCAATCTTCACCTAACCAGATAATACCATTTTCATCTGTTTTAAACACCCATGTATACTTAGGAGCATTCCCGTCTTGTGCCGGGTCTGTATCTGATAATGTATCATAATATTTTACCGTGTACTCTGCACCCTCAAGCTTTGTATTACCCGAACCATGTCCATCAGCAGTCTGCTTTTTTAACAACACTCTTATAGGGTCGTTGCCCGGCATGTCTGTTATTGTCTCGGTGTAGCTGTCCTCAGAATCGAGCGTTATTGAACGCACCTCATCATTAATAAGGAAGCCCTTTGGAGCTTTGGTTTCCTTAAAATAAAGAGTTACACTGTCACCTTCTCTGAATGTAGTGCTGTAATAATCTGTATATCCATCTTCACCTGTTGTTAATGTATCAAGCAAATCTGTACAGTCTGCATCAGAATATATAGATATTTCTGCTCCGTCAAGACTGTAGCAGCTATTGCCATCAGATATAGAAGGCATTGCTGACTCTTTATGGAATCTTACGCTTCCCGTAAGTTCTATTGGAGGATTATAAGCTTCTTTATATACAGCAATATTCTGACAATCATGGTCTGGGTCTGATATATATATAACTGTGCAATCCCAGTCACCAGTACTGATATTTGCTGCAACATTAAGCAGCTCCATACAAAGCTGATAACCTATCTTTGAATCATCTCCAAGTGCCATAGCGCCACTATATGTTGTATTCCAGTCGTCATTACCCATTGCTAAAGCAACAGTATGATGAGCAATGATTGTTCTGACATCTTCGGAATAATCTCTTAAAACGCCCCATTCTTCATCATCCCATCCATTACCTAGTGACCAATATATTACTCTTGCAACTGTATCGTTTGTGTATTCTGTTGAATCATAATAGTTAGTACCTGTTCCTGGTGTTGCTTTGTTTGGTGACGCACAAAGTCCCCAATATGTATCGCCACTAGGGTCTGATACGGTAAATATATTAGTTCCCCAATTAGCCATAGCATCATCAATACCGCTAAAGGCTTCCTGATAACTAATTCTATCTGATACCTCCTCAACTGTATATACACCATCTGATGCCTTTGCTGTTACTGGTGACATTCCTGTGATGATTGCTGTTACGGCCATAAATACTGCCAGAATACTTGATATTATTCTTCTGGATATTGGTATCTTTTTTCTTTTTACTCTTTCCATTATTTTACCTTTCTGTGACGGAAGCCGTCACGCTGACTCTGTTTAACTCTTACCCTTTTATCTGCTTGGTGGGTCTCTTACACTTTTCACGCTGCTTCTCCTTCCTGATTTTTCTGCACCAAAAAAGGAAACCCCTACCAAATTTAATCTGGTAAAGATTTCCTTATTTTTATTATGCAAGTTAAAACCTTGAACTATTAAATTGTATGTGACGGATTCCGTCACATGGAAAAACCGAAGCAGTTTTGCGAGGACTGCTTCGGTTCGAGCTGATTACTATTCCGACAATTACAACCCGGAAACAAGAAGTCATTCCTCACACTTCTTGCAAGTATAGAGTACCACATCTAATTAGTCCAATCTAGTCCAGTTTAGTCCAATTTTCAACTCATTCTTGACAAATGAGCATGTGATGTTCTCAGGCTTATTTACTGGGATTGCAGATTTTTAAGTTTACTAATAATTTATTTATTAAATTTATATTAGTTTCATAAGATTGTACTTTTTCCAATACAATAGTTGACATGCCAGATTTGAGACATAAAAAAGAAGGGGAATAAAGCATTGCTCTATTCCCCAAAAGATGTTACGGATTCCGTCACAATTCAATTATTTAGTTGCTCCACATGAGCATATATAGCTGGTTACTATCTCATCATACTCCGCTGTATCTTCTACCCAACGACTTTCAGTAATGTTCTCTTCGTGTGTTTCTTCTTCATGATGAATGGTATCTACCTGCTCATTTCTATATAATACTTCATAAGCCCCATGACTATAATCTTCTAAATCATCATAGTACATTGCGTGTTTATTTAGTTCTGTCATATTTTCAAATTCTTCTCCACATGCTCTACATCTTATAGCATAAGCCTTCCATTCATACACAGGTTCATTCCAAGCCGCTTTATCTACCACGGTTTTTGTTCCAACAACAACATCTTCATAATGACCTGTTGCGTTATGGTGTATTCTTGTTGTAACTGGACTCCATGTATGTGTATGCTCTGGTACAGTTGGTGTAGCTGGTGTTGTGTCAGAAGTATTGCTGTTATTTCCATTATCTGGCTTATTATCAGGAGTTGATGTTTCTTCTGTATTTGCACTATTGCTCTCCCCTGATGGCTTTGTACCTGGAACATCAGATGTGTTCTCATTCTGTCCGGCATTATTTGTTTCCTGTTTATCACCTGCAGTATCATTCTTAACAACCTCTGTTGTTGTATTCTTGATTTCATCAGCAGAGATATCACCAGAACCTTCATTGCTCACTTCTGTTTCCTGGCCGTTATCTGCCACAACCTTTGCTGTTCCTTCAACGGCAGCTTCCTTAACCTTGAAACCTCCGCCATCTGTCTTTTCAGCAGTTCCGGTCACTTTAACAACATTTCCGGCAGAATCCTTTCCTTCAAATACCATCTCGCCAGCTTCATTAATTGTTGCATCTCCGGTAAGTGTAACAGTATTACCATCTGCGTCCTTAACCTGCATCTGTATGTCTTTTGCTTTTGCTACAGTTGCACTCTCTGTAGACTGTTCTATATTTCCGGCTGCAGTATCTTTTTTTGCTCCGCAGGCTGTCACCGCTGCAAATGATAATACTGTAAGCCCTACTATCATATATTTTCTAATCTTATCCATAATCATAATAACTACTCCTTCCTGCCAGGTCTTATCAGATGTGACGGATTCCGTCACAGTCTTGGTCTCCATTCCAAATCTTCTTCTGGTTCTTCATTTTTCTCTTCAATATAATCATCATATTCTGTCTCATATAAGAGATATGGATTATCAAGGATATCCTCATCTACTATTTCCTCAATCTTCTCTTTTAACTTTGGAATATCTTTGCTTATTGACTCTTTTATAATATTATAATCAATTTTACCATATGAATGGACTATCCTGTCTCTCATACCCTTAATCTCATATAATCTTAACTCTTGATTATCAAAAAATGTTCTGTCAATATCTCTTATCTGTGCGCAATGTTCTCCAATCTGCACAAAACACATATTTATTGCATACTGGCTTTTCTTGTCAGTAAAAATCAACGGATAATTATAGTCTGATTCACTGCATATTTCCAATATATCCTCTATATATGAGTGTATATATGATAAGTTAAACATCAATCTGGTTTTGCTATTCATTCCCATATACTTTTACCTTATCCCTTTCTATACTTTTAGGCATTATCTCATATGCCTCTTTCTCGCTTATTACATCAACATTTTTTCCAAATTCTTCCTGAAGGAAATAATACAACCCAAAAAACTCCATTCCAACAGCTCTGTTAAGAACAATCATAAAATCAATATCACTATTTTCTGTTGCTTCTCCTCTTGCATATGAGCCGAACAGATATGCTTCTTTTACAAAATTTTGCTTTTCAAATACCTTCCGGCATTTATCTTTTATTTGTTCTATTGTGTATATCATGTCTGCTCCTTTCTGCAATAGCTGTGATATGTGACGGAATCCGTCACATATTTAATAATGACCTATAAAATACACTCCACCTATAACAATTTTTTAATCTTCATTTTCTTCCTCTGATTTTACATATTCTATTAATTGAATTTTCTTCTTAAGCTGTTTCAGGTCATTAAAAATCGTAGATAATATAATTACAATAACAACTACAAAGGTCAATCCAATTGCTGATGCAATTATTAAGCATATCATAAAAGTGTCTTGAGAATCATTCATATAGTTATCGTATTTTATTGCTGTACTCAAAAATAAAAATATTTTTTCCCATATATTCATAATTATTGAAACAGCAATTGTTATAATAACCAAAGTAAGAATGTTCTTTTTGTATTCATATTCAGCTATGCAATTAAAATATTCAAAGTTAAGTTCAGCCTTATCCATTGATGAATAATCTTCAAGCTGTTTTCTAAATATTTCTAATTGTTTATTTCTTCTCTCCTGATATGTAAAAGACATTACCCAGTTCTTAAACTTATTCTCTGACTGTCTCATATCAACTCCTTTCAATGTGACGGAATCCGTCACATATCAGGTACAATATCATATTTTCATATATCCATATTTCCAGTGATATTGTACCATACTTTTTTAGTTTATTTAATAACTTCCTACAACCATCACAACACTTATAGAACACGTAACAGTGAAAAATGTAAGAAATCTATAATAGTATTCTTTTGGATGTTTAGGTAAATCCAAACTGTAAAAACCTGATATTGTTGTATTCAATACCGTACTTATTGCAAATACTTCTGATGTTAAATTTCTAAAATGCATAGAAACTAAAAATATTAAAAAATTGATACAAACTAACACCATCCGGCTTCTCTTATTATGTCTATCTTTCTTCTTTATTTCTTCCAACACCATTTTTATATCAATAATAATGCTTATCACGATAAATATAATTACAATTATTTTAAATGGTTGTGCCATAATATTTATATCTTTAATCATGCTTTACCTCCTCTGGATATTGTTTTATTTTTCTCCATGACCCTGCTTGCTTCTTAATACTGTAAATAATAGTTATAAGAAATAATGGAGCAAAGGTAACAATATCTGATGCACCCATAGAAAATGCCTTTAAAATCCAACATACTCCTATTACACTATAAAGTGATAGCACTATATTTTTTGTAATATCCCTAAAATTTCTTTCAACAATTGATATTAATAACAGAATTATAGAAAATAATGTAATTAATATAAAAATCAGAACAACTATGCAAACAATTGATATTTCCATCCAATTTTGAGAAAATATATCTTTCAATAGTGCCTTTCCAACATCAATTATTTCTTTACCAGTATTATCCATTGCCTTTCTCCTATCCGAACCGAGTTATCTATAAATCTTCAAAGCACCTAGTATAGTAATAAAAATTTGTTTCAAATCTCCTAATGAACTTATAAAAAGATATATTGTTAATGGTATTGCGAGTATCATTAATCCCCACCCAACAACCATTATTGTTACACTTTCCATTTTAGTACGCTCTCGCTTTTCTTCTTTACGCCTCACTTCTTCAGCTATAATGATTGAAAATGATATTAATATCAAAATAATTACAAAAAGACCAAAGAATGACATACCTGTAATAAAGCACCTTCCTTTCCAATATCACATTAGTACTACATCATGTAAAAAATGCCTACTGCAACCAGATAGATAACAACCAGTATCATGATCGGAATCCATACTGCCTTCATGCCGGAAAATATATCATCTGCAATACTGCTCATTGCTCCCCTGTATGTTCCTGTAAAATACATTATATCTATTGGTTTATCTTCATTAATTTTCTCATGAAGTTCTTTCAGGTCGTGTATATTTCTCATTAGCTTCTTATACCTACGCTTATGAAGAACCTGTTTATATCCGTTGAATGTATTCATGTCGTAGGCTGCACATTTTAACTGCCATTTAATATGCTTCAAGAGACTTGATTTAATATATTGATATTCTATGTTATCCATAGTGTCATACATATACTCATTCCCACAAACCATATGATTGTACCTGTCCAGGTAATCATAATATTTATTTTTCGTCATTGTCTACCATCCTTTCTGTGACGGATTCCGTCACATTATGTTTAGCGGTTAGCAAGGTCATGATTTACTCTGCTTTCCCAGTAAGACGCTCTGGTTGTCGGCGCATTAAATAATGCTTTTGTAAGATATGCTTTGATATTCTTAATGTCGCTGGTTGTGCGTGACATCTGTTCATGTACATATTGCAGGTCAAGACCGTTAAGCTTCATGAAACGCTCCCTAACCATATCTGCCGAATAATCTTCGCCGGAAATGCGGATTGTATCCTTCTGTCGTGTCAGAACTTCGACAATGAGGTTGTAATACTCATCATACCAATCCTTGCACTCCTGCCTCTCAATCATTATGTCGTAATCAATATTTTTCTTAACCAAATCCCTGATATGTGCATATACCGTATTGGCATTTACCCCAGATATCTGTGTCTCTTTCCCAGTCTTATCAATCCTATCAATCTTTCCGGTATGACTGATAGATAGATTAGATTGATTGATAGATGGATTATTATATATATATCTATCAATCTTATCTGTCTTAGTAGATTGATTATTAATATTATTATATATATTATTATCATTCTCTTTATGAGGGTGGTGCAAATTTTGAACCAGTTCAGATTTTGAACCGGTGCAATTTTTGAACTGGTTCATTTTTTGAACCGGTTCAGATTTTGAACCACCTCTTAGGGTAGAATCCCCCTTGCAACCTGCATCTTGTATTTTTTTAGTGTTATTTATATTGCTTAAGGCAATTGCTGTGTTAAATCCGGGTGGAGCATTATCAGGATGTCCGGTATCTGCTTTATAAGCTGCTACTGATGACTGGCTATCCAGATATAATACATTATCATTCTGTTTGTCATCACTGCTATATGTATCGCCTTGTTTGACTCTCGAATAGTCCATCACATAAATAATATCTTCCATTCCCTCGTTAGGATACTTCATTATCAGACCGAACTCCTGCAGCTCTCGCATGTATTTGATTACAGAGTTCTTGCTTACTCCCATATCCTTTGTTATTGCATTCAGGCTGTACTTTATATATGCCCTATTCTTATCGTCTATCCAGTTACGCTTCCTTGATAAGCTCATTCTATCGAGCAGGAATCCATACAGCAATTTTGACATTGCCGATAATCCGGCAAATCTCTCACATGTAAAAAACATTTTTGGTACGCTATAAAAGCTGTACTGTTCAGACTCTTCGCCATAGTAAAAGTCGAATTTCATCATCTCACCTCTCGTCATTGTGACGGAATCCGTCACATATTTATTCATCTCCTCTGAATGTTGCAAGGATATATATAAGACCTGCAACCGTTCCAATCTTGATAACTGTAGTTACTCTGTCTGAAAATGGAAGATGAAATTTATATGATATAATAAAGAGAATGATAAGAATAACAGCAGCCACAGCTTTTCGTATAGTTGCCTTACTTACCTTTTTTTCATTATCTATTAGTCGCTTCATAATCCACCTCTAAACTGTATATTCTGTCGTAAGCAATTGTTTTAATATGATTTCCGTCATCCTGGGTGTAATGTAATCCTCTGTTGGTTAATTTAACGACCTTGCAGCCACCCATACCACCGCCGTTAAATGTATGTATTGTCACGGTATCACCTACTGCAACAGTTGTTTTACCCTGTTCATTAACAATGGTGTAAGATGTTATGTTATTTCTCGTCATCCATCTTATCTCCTTTTCCGTCACTGAACTTTGCAAGTCTCTTGGCATATTCAAGTACTGTTCCGTTATCTTCTTTAACCTGTACCTCAATTTCATTCTCAATGATGTTTTCCTTTTTGTTATCCATAGTAAACTCCTTTCTGCCGATTGGCTGTGACGGAATCCGTCACAATTATTATTTAAAACTGTACCCCACTGGGAGAATAGACTCTAAGCACATTCTCCCTTTTATTCTGTGGTTTAACATCTTCAACTTCGTATTTTTCTTCTATGATATTGTCTTTATACTGCCCTTTTTCACGCTTGTATCTCATCATGCATGTGTATCCGCAGAAGTATATATACCTTCCGCCCAACTTGTCCCTATACTTGTATGAAGCCATGTCATATTCTTCTGTACAGAATATTTTTTTACATTCTTTACATTTAATGTAACAGTTCTCTTTCTTTTTTCTGTAAACCACCATTTTTCTCCTTCACACTCTCCATATACCTCTCTGTAACTGCGTCTGATATAGAAGCTGCCTTCATCATTGCCATTATCACAAAAACAAAAACCGCAACCGTCATAATAATTCCTACAATAATGTAACCTGTCATATAACCTCTCCCTTCCGGCAAGCTCCGGGGAAAATCCCCGGATACATTATTTTTCAACTTTCCAAGCAAGCTTGTTTCCACAAGTACCGCAATATTTAGGATTAGTAAGAAAAGCAACTGCCCCGAAACATTTAGGACATCGTCCGATTGCTCCGACTCCTGCCAGTTTATCAGTATTATGTTCATTTTTTACTGCGTTGTCTGGCTCACATGCCTTATCTATATTATTATCCTCAGGAAGATATTCTGGATGATTGTATATGCTGTCCTGTCCTGGTAACTGTTCATCCGGTGTGACGGATTCCGTCACATTATTGTTTTCGTACGGTCTGTACAATCCCAATCGTTCTGCCCTGCTCACAAAGTCATGCCAGGTAATCTCCTTCTTTCTGTTAATTGCAATTCCTCTTATGGAACAATCGAAAGATAAGTTTGTACCGCCAAAATATTCATGTGTTCTTCCACATCTGTCTTTCAAATAACTTTCCAAAACACTTGCCGGATTATATTTTTTCATATCAGAATTAGATGTAATATGGTGGAATGCAAGCTCTATATCCTTATTAGATGGCTCTTTAAGCTCTGCAACTGCCTGTTTAATATCACTTGTTTTAACAGCCCCGGTACTAAGTACCTTCGCCTGTTCCTCGTTATTAAGGCTTGCAAGTGTCTTAGCAGATTCTTTTGTAATCTCATTTTTCTTAAACTTATCCATAGATTCATCCGAAAGATTACTTGCGATTGTCTTGTACTCCTGCACAACTGTCTTGCTCATATTCATAACACTGGCAAGTTTCTCAACTAATCTTCCACTTGCAGCTTCCGGGAACAGTTCTGGATTTTCCTTAAGAAGTCTAGACATTCCCTCTACTTCACGCATAATTTCATAATCAGTCTTCCGGTTATATCCATTAGTGCTGTATACTGCAAACTCTGCCTGCGCATCTGTCATGGCTTTTACATAACAAGGAATCATTGCGAACTGCTCTAAGCCTTTCCCCTCTGCTAAATACCTGCAGGCTCTATATCGTTTATGTCCGGCAAGTATCTCGTATGTATCAGCTCCAGCCTTTCTTACAAGAAGAGGCTGTAATACTTCGCCATCCAGCTCTATTAAGTCAGCAAGCTTCTCAACATCTTCCTGTGGGATATCTCTATACTGTAGCTTGGATTCTTCCAGCTTCTTAATAGATACAAGTTGTGGATGCATCTTCTTTGTCAGTATCTTTTCTACTGTTTCTGTCTTATCAAAAAAATTATTTAACTTAGGCATTATTCCACCTCCACAATCTGCAGTACTTCATCTGCCAGGTCTTCATAGTCTCGATTTACAACGCTTTTACTTCTATGCATAAACAGTGGCTTATGCTTAAGAAGTGCGGTCTGGACTCCTGAATAATCAGATACGCTTGTTTCGAGTACTGGATAATCATGGTTTTCAACCAAATCACTATAAACAATTCTCTGACTTCTTAAGTTTTTAAGTTTATTTACAAAAACCTTAAAATTAATCTCTCCGCACCTTGTCTCAAGCTTTATGATTTCCTTTATGACAAGATTAAGGTTATCTCTGGAAAAACCATCAAGGGATATTGGGATAAGCACCATATCAGATATGGCAAGTGCATTCTCAGTCAAAACACTTGCGTCCGGGTGTGTGTCGATAACACAGATATCATATTCATTCGCAATTGTAGCAAGATGTTTTCCCAGTACATCTATGTCTGCAAGGTTAAGAAACATAATGTCGTTAGAACCCTTTATAAAATCAAGATTGTTAAATCTGGAATGATATATAGCTTTTCTAATATCAATGCTTTCTCTTATCACCTGTTCGATATCCGGCTTGCTACGCTTATGCTTAGATATATCTGTGTCAAAGAAGGATGTAAGGTTTGCCTGCATATCCAAATCTAATACAAGTACCTTCTTATCCTGTGCTGCATATGTTGCAGCTAAGTTAAATGTTGTAGTGGTCTTTCCTGTGCCACCTTTTAAGTTCCATGTCGTAATTATAATCATAGTAATCTGCTCCTTTTCTATGTGTGACGGATTCCGTCACATATTTATCTGTACCGATTTTTACCCTCATTCAATACCAGTCCATATAACTCAAGATTCGACTGCTCGCTGTCATACATATTTTTTACATTCTGGATTGCGCTTTTTCTAAAATTTAAAATCGAGGTTCTACTTCTATCCAATTCTTTCATTAGAATTTGTACCCCCTCTTTGAAAGAGTGCTTTACGTATAACTGCTCTAATACATACTTCTGTTCCTGTTCCAGGTTGTTATAACATGCCATTATTCTGTAGATTGTCTCCTGAGTCTCAATCAGACTCCTTACATTTGCCAATATGCTTTTTTCCCATTCTTCATTTAGCTTGAAATACTGGTCTAATACATTCTGCAAATCAATAAGTGCATTTGTCGGTGCGCTTCCATCTGGCTCTTTGCGTGTCATGGAAGCTGATTCTATCATTCCGACTTCATCCTTACTTTTGAAGATGTTAATAAGTTCAACCTGACAGCTAAGGATAAGCTGGTCGTGATTCTTGAGTACATTAACAATGTAATCCTCACTGATTCTTCGCAGCATGTTCCATCTCCCATTTCTTTCTTCTAGCAATCTTCGCAGCTCTCTTACGCTCTGTGTAATTGTTCTGTGCTACTGCAGCATCGTAATCATATTCTGTCATATCATTTAGTCTCAGCTCTCTATATAAAGTTGTATATGATATATCAACTTTAGCTGCAGTTTCCTCTATTCCATATCCATTCTTAAATAAATGTTCTATCTCCAAACGCTTTTCTGTGTTAAGTGAAACATAAGGTTTTCTCTCTATTGGCAAATTTATCACCACCTTTCATATTTTCATATATCTGTGTTACAGATATAATCCACCGCAGATATATGAAATGTCTTATTTTTGCTTTTAGTAAATGTCTGTAATTTTCACAGAAGATTTTATGATATTATCTTTATTTTCTTCTATGACATCAAAAGCTGCCACTACTGGCATATCGTTCTCGTTATTTTCAATCCAAACTGAACCGCTTTCAAATATTTCTTTTTCATCCCCACTTCCACTCTATAAATCTGCAAATTGTAAAGTCTCACCAACACATACAACATTTCCATTTTCCATTTTAAAATCCTTCATCTGTTTTCCCTCCTTAAAAATTTCTCACTACCACCATGATAGGAATGGGGCTTGTCCTAACACACCTGGACACATTTTATAGTGAAACCACTCTCCATTTTCATACCTAATACACAGTGCCCCATTTCCAGCAAACCAGTGGTCTACTGGCTCTCCTTTATCCCATGATTCCCATGCAGCCTTATGTCGTTCGTAACACTCTTTTACCGCTGATTCTGTCGCAATCCTATCCTGTTCTGAATCGTTTGAAGCTGCAATAATTTCTTCAAACATATAATCACCTCTCTGAAACTATTTACTTGGAAATATTTCATTAATAATTCCACCAGCTTCTCGCAATGTTGCCTCCTGCTGTTCGGTCATCATCTTATCATTTGCAATAAAATTGATTGCTCTGTATATAATCTTCAAACTATCTTCTGCTTTAAAACCATACAATTGTCTGATTATACTTTCTGTCGCATCTTCTCTTACCCCTTCTCGTGTAAGTCCTTTTAATTTCATAAGCTCTTTTTTAGTAACATGTATTTCTTTTCCTTCAAGGTAAATTCTAGTCAGCCCTGCAACATCAGTTATCGTACTTTTATATGTATTTTTATTCCAAATGCCTTCATACTCATTATTCAGATAATCTGTCACCTTTTTCAGCTGATTAATCCCTGCCTCACTTGCTATTCTTTTATATTCATCTTTACATATATGAATCTGTTCATTATTAATATAAATTCTTATTAATTCCGGTCGATTGGAAACTTTGCTTTCATATGCTGTTGTATTCCATTCCCCAGAATGTTCATGTCCCTTATAATCAGTTACAGTAATCGTTCTCATATAGATTCCTCCATTCTTCTTTATTAATCAGATATAAGACAACTATTTTTGAGTATAAAAAAACTAGAGGCTTGTAAATCACCTCTAGTTTATGTAACGATATTAATTTGTGAGCCTTTCGGCTATTGCTTAAGTTACATACTCAAGGTGTTTACTACCTTTTGTAACTTAATCTTACATCTTACAAAAGAGTTATAAAAAGAAAATATATTTTAAATATAATGGTTCTTAACTACTGTTCTTACAAGTTCCTGATTATTCTTAGTCTTAACAAAAAGATCCAGTATTCTCTCTGCCGCCTCATCTGTCTTTAATCCATTAAGAGCTTTTCTCATTATATCAACAGCTTCCTGCTCTTCACTATTAAGAAGAAGATCTTCTCTTCTTGTACTTGATTTTGCTATATCAATTGCAGGGAACACTCTCTTTTCTGATAGCTTTCTATCAAGAACAAGTTCCATGTTACCTGTTCCCTTAAATTCCTCGAATACAACGTCATCCATCTTGCTTCCTGTCTCAACCAGAGCAGTTGCAAGAATCGTAAGACTTCCCCCTTCACGCATATTTCTTGCAGCACCAAAAAATCTCTTAGGCATATGAAGTGCTGCCGGGTCAAGACCTCCTGAAAGTGTTCTTCCACTCGCCTGAACCGTAAGATTATATGCTCTTGCGAGTCTTGTTATACTGTCAAGAAGAATTATTACATCTGTCTTCTGTTCAACAAGTCTCTTGGCTCTTTCAATAACCATCTCTGACACTCTCTTATGTCTTTCTGGAAGTTCATCAAATGTTGAATAAATAACCTCTACATTATCTCCAACGATTGATTCCTTGATATCAGTTACTTCCTCAGGTCTTTCATCAATAAGCAGAATTATAAGATGCATCTCAGGATTATTCTTAGTTACTGCGTTGGCAATCTGCTTAAGAAGAGTAGTCTTACCAGACTTTGGCTGTGAAACAATCATTCCTCGCTGGCCTTTACCTATTGGTGATATAAGATCAACCATTCTCATTGCCACTGTACTTGAATTCTTTTCAAGATGAATTCTTTCATTAGGAAAAATTGGCGTAAGGCTTTCAAATGCCGGTCTTTTCTGTGCAACAGAAGGATCTTTTCCATTAACACTTTCCAGATACATAAGGGCTGAAAATTTCTCACCAGATGTTTTCATTCTCTTAGGTCCCTGAATAATATCACCTGTCTTTAGATTAAACTTTCTTATCTGTGATGGAGAAACATATACATCGTTCTCTCCCGGAAGAAAGTTCTCACATCTTATAAATCCATAACCATCCGATAAAACCTCAAGTATTCCATCTGCTAATGGAGCATCATGCTCTTGTCTTGGCTGTGCATGATAATTATCTTTCTTATCTTCTTTAACATACTGCTCACTCTTATGGTGTGACTCATCCGACATTCCTGCTACATCATGCTCTGCTCCGGCATCTTCAGAAACAACAGCTTCAACTTCTGCCGGCTCTTTCTTTTCTTCTCCTTCTGCTGCAGCAATAATCGCATCAATAAGTTCACTCTTTCTCATTGTTGATATATTTTTTATATTCTTGTCCTTCGCAAATTCGCGTAATACACTAACTGACAATGTTTCTAACTTTGCCTTCATATAATCCACCTCTGTTATTAGTCATAGTTTAATGGGAAATGATGCAGAAATCGCATCAAAGATAAATTGATTATACAACGTATTATTCTAAAAGAAAAGACTAAAAATGCTTTTTTTAGTCAGAGCAATATGTTATTATATATAATACTGTTAAAAGCACTAATTATTGAAAGGAAGATTAGATATCATGACTAATGCAGAGAAAGCCTTACAGCTCCATGAAGAGTGGAATGGTAAATTTGAAACAACTCCTAAAATGAAGATTCAGACAAGAGAAGATCTTGCTCTTGCTTATACTCCTGGTGTAGCAGAACCTTGCAAGGTTATTGCCAAGGACAAAGAAGCAGCTTATAAGTACACTATCAAGTCTAACACTATCGCTGTTGTATCTGACGGAAGTGCTGTACTTGGACTCGGTAATATCGGTGCTCATGCCGCTATGCCTGTTATGGAAGGAAAAGCTGTTCTTTTCAAAGAATTTGGTAACGTTAATGCTGTGCCTGTCTGCCTTGATACACAGGACACAGAAGAAATCATCAAAACTGTAGTTAATATTGCACCTGCATTTGGCGGTATCAATCTTGAAGATATATCAGCTCCAAGATGTTTTGAAATCGAGACAAGACTTAAAGAGCTTCTGGACATACCTGTATTCCATGATGACCAGCATGGTACAGCTATCGTTGTATTAGCAGGTATTATTAATGGACTTAAAGTTACAGCCAAGACTAAAGAAGATTGCCAGGTAGTAGTCAACGGTGCCGGTTCTGCCGGAGTTGCTATCACAAAGCTTCTTCTTACATATGGTTTCAAGCATGTAACAATGTGTGATAAGTCTGGTATCCTTTCTAAGACTTCAGAAGGTCTTAACTGGATGCAGCAGTCAATGATGGAAGTAACTAACCTTGAGAACAAGACTGGTTCTTTAGCTGATGCACTCCGTGGTGCAGATATATTTGTCGGAGTTTCTGCTCCTAATATTGTTACAGCCGATATGGTCAAGACTATGAATAAAGATGCAATTATATTTGCAATGGCTAACCCTGTTCCAGAGATTATGCCTGATGTTGCCAAGGCAGCTGGTGCAAAAGTTGTTGGTACAGGACGTTCTGATTTCCCTAACCAGGTTAATAATGTTATTGCATTCCCTGGTATCTTCAAGGGTGCTCTTGAAGGCCGTGCAAGACAGATAACTGAAGATATGAAGCTTGCTGCTGCACTTGCAATTGCTAACCTTGTTCCAGATGACGAAGTAAGTGATGTCAATATCCTTCCTGAAGCATTTGACCCAAGAGTTGCTGATGTTGTAAGCAAAGCCGTAATTGACCATATTGAGAAGTAATTATGCTTCCATATTATTATTCTGTAAGCGAATATCTTAAAGACACTTATGGTAAGAAACTATATAAATTAAGTCTTTCCGGAAACATGACCTGTCCTAACAGAGACGGAAAGTTAGGTACAACAGGCTGTATATTCTGCAGTGGTCATGGTTCCGGTGATTTTGCCGTTAAAGATATTGACAAAGCTAAGACTTTGATATCTAATAAATATTCCGGCAGTGAATATATTGCATATTTTCAATCATTTACTAACACATATGCTGATGCCGGATATCTGCGCGAACTTTTTATGCCTGTAATACTAAGAGACGATATCCGTATCTTGTCTATCGCAACAAGACCGGATTGTCTCGGTGATGACGTCCTAAAGCTTCTTGATGAACTCAATCGCATCAAGCCTGTATGGATTGAATTAGGATTACAGACAATTAATAATTCGACTGCCGACTATATACGCAGAGGATATCCTTTATCCGTATATGATGAAGCCGTAAGCAATCTTCTTTCCATAGGAATTGCACCGGTTGTTCATATGATAATCGGTCTTCCACATGAGACAATAAGCGATTATATTGCTACTGCCCGCTATATATCAGACAGTGGTGCATCGGGAATCAAGATTTCTTTATTGCACATTTTAAAAGATACTGACCTTTACAATGATTATTGTAAAGGATTATTCAAAGCTCTTACCATGGATGAATACCTTGCCGCAATAGGAGCTATACTTCCTGTATTGCCAAAAAGCATGGTAATACACAGACTTACTGGTGACGGACCTAAGAATATTCTTGCTGCACCTTTATGGACAGCTGACAAAAAGAGAGTTCTTAACACACTCTCTCATTACCTCAAAGAAAATATGATTTATCAAGGAAATAATTTATGAACACTGACTCAACCACATTGTACAAATTAATGATTTTATATATGCTGAGCAAAGTGAATTTTCCATTATCAAACACACAGCTTTCATCTTTCATGTTAGATAAGCAGTACACGGATTATTTCACTTTCCAGGAAACCATCAACTCTCTGGTTGAGGACGGCTTTATTAGAGGCTACTCGCATCAGAGCAGCACACATTATACTCTCACTAAAGAAGGTGAAGAAACTATTGCATTTTTCTACACCAAGATATCAACTGCCATACGTGATGATATAGAGACCTATCTGTTTGATAACAAATACGAATTAAAGAATGAAGCCGGAACTGTAACTGACTGCTACAAGCTGTCTAATGGTAATTATATTGCACATTGTCAGCTAAAAGAAGGCGACACAACTCTTATTGAACTTAACCTTAATGTTCCAGTTGAAGAACAGGCAGAGATAATATGTGCAAGATGGCGTGAAAACAGTCAGGAAGTATATGATTATATCGTTCGTAAACTTATGTAAAAAGCTTTCCGACAGGTGTATATGCCTGTCAGAAAGCTTTTTATTTACTCATTATCTGCCGCTTCTTCCTGTGGCAGTACATATGAATCTATAAGCTGCCATAATTCTTTAAGTCCCTGCTTAGTCTGTGATGAAAAAGGAATAAGAATATCTTCCTGCCTTAATCCAAGTCCTGTTCTTACAGCTTTCACCTGTTTGCTTATCTGGCTTCTCTTAATCTTATCCAGCTTTGTTGCAACAATTACAGGTCTGTAACCGTTATTTACAATCCAGTCGTACATCATTCTGTCATTATCAGATGGGTCATGACGGATATCTATCAACAAGAACACCTGCTTTAACTGGCTGCTCTTTCTTAAATATTTCTCAATCATCTTACCCCATTTTGCCTTGACAGCAGGGCTTACATTAGCATATCCATAGCCTGGAAGATCAACAAGATACATACTGTCATTAATATTATAGAAATTAATAGTCTGTGTCTTACCTGGCTGTGATGATGTTCTTGCATATGATTTCCTGTTCATTAATGCATTAATTAGCGATGATTTACCAACATTTGACTTACCTGCAAATGCAACCTCAGGGAATGAAGTCTCAGGAAGTGTACTTGTAACCCCGACTACTATATCCAGATTAACTTTTTTTATAACCATAATCCGCTGCTCCTTTCATTTAACGCATTAATGCCTGTGCAAATACTTCTATAGCATTATTAACATATATTATATTCATCCCTTCAGTTATCTCTGTGTCAAGTTCCTCTACATCAGACCTGTTATCCCGAGGTACAAAAACATTTGTTATGCCCGCTGTCTTACTTGCAAGAAGCTTTTCTTTAAGACCTCCTATTGGAAGTACCTTACCTCTTAATGTAAGCTCTCCAGTCATTGCAACATCTGCTCTTACAGGAATTCCAGTAACCGCAGACAATACTGCCGTTGCCATTGTAATGCCAGCAGAAGGTCCGTCTTTCGGAGTTGCACCCTCTGGTATATGAAGATGGAATGCATGATTCTGGAAATATTCAGCATCCACTTTATATCTGCCTTTTTCTGTCACTGATCTGATATAAGAAACAGCTATGCTTGCTGATTCTTTCATTACATCACCCATGTTACCTGTAAGCTTGAACTCGCCTTTGCCCGGCATTGTTATAACCTCTATCTCAAGAGTATCTCCACCTGCCTGTGTCCATGCAAGCCCTCTTACTATACCAACTTCACCCTTTGCATTCTTTTTGTCTGGTCTGTATTTAACTTTTCCAAGATAATCTGTAATATTCTTATCAGATATATTAACTGTTTTCTTTACAGTCTTATCTCTTGTTCCATCAGATGTGAACACTCCGGCTTTGTATAATTCTCTAACCGCTTTTCTTACAATCTTTGCAATCTGCCTTTCAAGACCTCTCACACCAGCTTCTCTTGTATACGAATTAATAATAGTTCTAATAACTTTATCAGTGAACTTTACATCAGATACAAATAATCCATTCTCTTTAATCTGTTTCTTAATAAGGTGTTCCTTAGCAATATGAAACTTTTCATTAGCCGTGTATGAACCGACTTCAATAATTTCCATTCTGTCAAGCAATGGACGGCTTATATTAGACAGATCATTAGCTGTTGCTATAAAAAGCACATTTGACAAATCAACCGGCATCTCTATATAGTGGTCGACAAAATTAACATTCTGTTCGCTGTCTAACACTTCAAGAAGTGCTGCTGATGTATCGCCCTTATAATCACTGCTTATCTTATCTATCTCATCAAGAAGCATGAGAGGATTATTAACTCCGGCATTCTTAAGTCCCTCAATAATTCTTCCAGGCATAGCTCCGATATATGTTTTTCTGTGTCCTCTTATCTCAGCCTCATCTCTTATACCACCCAGGCAGATTCTTACATACTCCTTTCCAAGTGCCTTTGCAACTGATCTTGCTATAGATGTCTTACCTGTTCCCGGAGGTCCTGCAAGACATATGACAGGTGCTTTACCACTACCTGTTATGTTTCTTACCGCAAGTGATTCCAGAATTCTTTCCTTAATATCTTTCATTCCATAGTGGTCCGAATCAAGCACTTTTGCAGCATTATCTATATCTTTGTTATCTTCAGTCGACACATTCCATGGTAATTCAAGACATGTCTCTATATATGTTCTCTCAACATTTGCCTCAGCATTATTTCCTGCAAGTGATTTCAGCCTCTTAATTTCTCTTTTAAGCTTATCTTTTACATACTGCGGTGAATCAAGCTTTTCAACGTCCGCCTCATATTCTTCCGCCTCTGTTATGGTTCCTCCATCAAGTTCTTCATTAATTGCTGCAAGTTCTTCTCTTAATATGTAATCCTTCTGGTTCTTATCTACTCTTTCTCTTACAATATTGCCAAGTTCTTCTTTAATAGTATAAGCATTTATCTCATTTACAAGTAATGTTGCAGCAAATGTATACATCTGCTCATAGTCTTCTGCCTCAAGAAACTGCTGTCTTTTATCAAAATCCATCATAAATTCCTGAGCAAATTCCATCATCAGCTTTTCTGCATCATTATATGAAAGCCATCTCTTGACTGTATCCTTTGCAAACTTCGGATTAACATGTGCATACTGTGTCAAAAGTTCTCTCATACCTACAATTATAGCTCTCGACACCATTTTATCAGGCTTCTCAAGCCCTGGCATAACGCTTACGTCAGCAATCATCATCCCTGACGCTTCTTCAAAACTGTTTACAGCAGCCTTTCTAATACCTTCCACCTGCACTCTTAATATTTTGCCTGGCATCCTGATTATCTGCTTTATCTTAGCAATAGTACCTACTTTATATAAATCTTCCATCCCCGGCTCACTAACCTGCGAATCCATCTGTGTCACAAGATAAATAAGTTCATCAGCAGACATAGCTGCCTCAACCGCTCTGACAGATTTTTTTCTGCTCACATCAAAATGCATTACCATCCCTGGAAAAACTGTCACATTTCTTAATGGAATAGCCGGATAATGTCTATCATGTTCGTTACTCATATATTCCTCTCTATCTAAAAAAACGGACCGTCCATCATGAACAGCCCGCCTGAATTAATTTCGTTACTGTGCTTTTTTTACAGCATCTGTTCTGTATTCTAACAGAGGCTTTGCGCTTCCTTCTACAGCTTCCTTAGTTATTATACATTTTGATATTGTTTCATCTGACGGAATCTCATACATTACTTCATTCATGACAGATTCTAAGATTGAACGTAAGCCTCTTGCTCCCGTCTTTCTCTCAAAGCTCTTATGGGCTACTGCCTCAACAGCTTCATCTGTAAACTCAAGTGCCACCTCATCAAGTCCAAAAAGTGCCTGATACTGCTTTATAATAGCATTCTTAGGCTCTTTTAGAATTCTCACAAGTGCTTCCTCATCAAGCGAATCTAATGAAACAACAACCGGAACTCGGCCTACGAACTCAGGAATAAGTCCAAATTTGATAAGATCCTGTGGAAGTGCCTTATGGAACATCTCACCTATATCATCATTACTCTTTTCCTTAAGTTCAGAGTTGAAACCAATTGAGCTCTTATCCATTCTTGATTCAATAATCTTCTCAAGTCCATCAAATGCACCACCACATATGAAGAGAATATTAGTTGTATCAATTGGAATAAGCTCCTGCTGCGGATGCTTTCTTCCTCCCTGTGGTGGAACTGATGCTATTGTTCCCTCTAATATCTTAAGAAGAGCCTGCTGTACACCCTCTCCAGATACATCTCTTGTTATAGAAACATTTTCTGACTTCTTAGTAATCTTATCTATCTCATCAATATATATAATACCATATTGAGCTTTTTCAACATCATAATCTGCAGCCTGAATAAGCTTTAACAGGATATTCTCAACATCCTCGCCTACATATCCGGCTTCTGTAAGAGTTGTCGCATCAGCAATTGCAAAAGGTACATTAAGAAGTCTTGCAAGATTCTGTGCAAGGAATGTCTTTCCTGAACCTGTTGGTCCGAGCATAAGAATATTACTCTTCTGTAACTCTACATCCAGATCAGCCTGTGACATTATTCTCTTATAATGATTATATACAGCAACAGCAAGTACCTTCTTTGCATCATCCTGTCCAATAACATAATCATCAAGGAATTCTTTTATCTGCTTCGGCTTAAGCAGGTTGATATTCATTCCATCAACCACTTCTTTTTCATCTGCCTCTGTTTCAAACTCTTCATCAAGGATATCGCTGCATATTTCTACACATTCATCACAAATGTAAACGCCATTATGTCCTGCGATCAGCTTTTTAACCTGATCCTGTGTCTTATTACAGAATGAGCATCTAAGCTTCTCGTCAATATTTCTGCCTGCCATACTATCCTCCAAATCACTATAAATCCTTTAAATAAAGGTCCGCTTATCACACAAAAACAAGGGAGACACCTGCAAATGTGTTATCTGCAGGCATCTTCCTTATCATAAGCAATTATTATCTCTTCTCTACAACACTATCGATAAGTCCGTATGCAACAGCTTCCTGTGCTGTCATATAGTTATCTCTCTCTGTGTCGCGTGAAATTTCTTCAACTGACTTACCAGTATTAGCTGCCAGTATTTCGTTTAACTTATTTCTTGTCTTAAGTATATTCTCAGCAACGATTCTGATCTCAGTTTCCTGACCTCTTGCACCGCCTGATGGCTGGTGAATCATAATCTCTGCATTAGGAAGAGCAAGTCTCTTTCCCTTGGCACCGCCTGAAAGAAGGAATGCACCCATACTTGCAGCCATACCAATACAGATTGTAGAAACATCACACTTGATGTACTGCATTGTATCATATATAGCAAAACCTGCTGATACTGATCCTCCTGGGCTGTTAATGTAGAAATGTATATCCTTTCCTGGATCTTCTGCCTCAAGGAATAACATCTGTGCTACTACAAGATTAGCAGAAACATCTGTTACCTCTTCTCCTAAGAATATAATTCTGTCTTTAAGCAGACGTGAATATATATCATATGATCTTTCGCCTCTGCTGTTCTGTTCTATGACATAAGGTACAAAACTCATTACACAACCTCCAATATACTAAAATGTTTCTTACAGCCTCAATTACTTTTCAACAACTGATCCTGTAATAACTTCTATAGCCTTCTGGATTGCAAGATCTTCCTTAATCTGCTTCTTCTCATAGTCGCCCATGAATTCCTTAATCTGATCAAGTTCCATCTTGTAAGTCTCAGCCATCTTCTTTAACTCTGCTTCAAAATCTTCTTCTGAAGTCTCAATATTCTCAGCCTTAACAACTGCTTCAAGAACAAGTCTTGACTGGATTCTCTTAACAGCTTCCGGCTTCATCTCTTCCATAATCTTATCTGCAGTCATTCCTGTATACTGGAAGTACTGCTCAACTGATAAGCCCTGCTGCTGTAATCTCTGAGCAAAATCCTCAACCATTCTGTTAACCTGTGTGTCAACCATAGCATCTGGAATATCCATCTTAGAATCTTCGATAATCTTAGCGATTGCTTCGTCTTCCTGCTTAGCCTTAGCTTCTCTTGACTTTCTGTCAGCAATCTTGTTCTTTAAATCATCCTTATATTCAGCAATTGTATCAAAATCAGATACATCCTGAGCAAATTCATCATTAAGCTCTGGAAGCTGCTTCTCCTTAATTTCCTTAACAGAAACCTTAAACATAGCTGGCTTACCCTTAAGATCATCTACATGATACTCTTCTGGGAATGTAACATTGATTTCTTTCTCATCACCGATATTCATACCGATAATCTGATCCTCAAATGTGTCAATGAAAGAATGAGATCCGATTGTAAGTGGGTAATCTGTTCCCTTTCCACCTTCGAATGCAACACCGTCAACAAATCCTTCGAAATCAATAACTGTATTATCGCCATCCTTAACTGCTCTGTCTGTTACAGCTACTGTTCTTGAATTCTGCTCCTGAACTCTCTTTAATTCTTCTTCTACATCAGCATCTGTTGCTTCTGTATCAGCCTTAGTTACTTCAACGCCCTTGTACTGTCCAAGTTCAACTTCTGGCTTAGTAGCTACAACAGCTTCAAAAATGAATGGCTTACCAACCTCTAACTGTGTTACATTAATCTTTGGCTGAGAAACAAGCTCAAGACCACACTCATCAGCAGCCTTAGCATAAGCATCTGGAATAATTGAATTAGCAGCATCTTCGTAGAACACTTCTGCACCGTACATCTTCTCAATCATCTTTCTAGGTGCTTTACCTTTTCTGAAACCAGGAAGGCTGATCTTGCTCTTATTCTTATTATATGCAGTATTAAGACCTGCCTCAAATTCCTCAGCAGTAGACTCAATAACAAGTTTAACCATATTCTTCTCTTCTAAATTCTCAACTGTGAAACTCATTATAAATTAATCCTCCTATGAACTATGTATTGTTACTATCGTACAACATACCCACGAATTATAACACAACTGTTTTTAGATTACCAGTACTATTTTAAAAAAATAAAAGATAGGGCTGCAAACCTTATATTTACTAATAAACATTCGGATTACAGCCCATTTATCACTTAAGATAATTCGTATTCAGTTGTGAGCATCCTGCAATTACTTACCGCTCATCTGCTCTTCCTGTCTTCTGATCATCTCTTTTACCATGTTACCACCAACTGAACCAGCTTCTGCTGATGTGAGGTCTCCATTGTAACCATCCTTTAAGTTAACGCCAATTTCTGAAGCAACCTCCATCTTGAATCTGTCAAGTGCATTCTGTGCTTCCTTCTTAGTCTTATAATTAGAACTTGTTGATTTAGCCATAATAAGCCTCCTTATTAAACACATTTTTAGGTTTAAGCCGAAAAGTTATGGCGCCATAACTTAACGTCTTGATGTTATTATGTGTCCGTTAATACTAATTATTATGACATATTCTGGTTGCTAATTATTAGGAGACATTTTCGTTGTTTCTGTTTCTAAATCTTTGGCTGACGCCGGAATTATATTCTTATATACATATATCTCATCATATACAGGTGCCCATCTGTATGTTGCTCCGCCAGTGCAGAAAACATACGCATTACCTTTATTAGTTACAGCATAACTTACAAGGCAGCTTCCTGCTTCATTGGTAAATCCTGTCTTACCACCTTTTACGAGTACTCCGGGTGCTTCATTACCGTATATTCTTGAATACATTGTACTTGTAAGCTGTATTCCTTCCGGATGCTGTGCTGTTGCCTTAGTCTTATACTGATATGTTCCAAGTACTTTGGCTCTGGTCTCATCTTTCATGGCATATTCCATAATCATTGCCATCTCTGATGGAGTTGTATACTGTTCCTCATCATATAATCCTGTCGGATTAGTAAAATGTGTATACTTAAGTCCAAGTTCTTTACATTTTTCATTCATAAGATTTGCAAATTCTTCATTAGAACCTGCAGCCATTATGGCAAGTGCCTCGGCTGCATCAGCTCCTGACGGAAGCACAAGTCCATACATAAGATCTTCAACATCTACTGTCTCACCTTCAAGGAATCCTGCAACAGATGCTTCTTCCCTGTAAAGTCTGTTAAGCATCTCAAATCCAAATGTATAAGTCTTGGGCATCTTATCTATATTCTCTGATACAACAATAAGTGTCATTACCTTAGTCATTGAAGCCGGATATATCTTAGTATCAGCAAGCTTACCTGCTATTATTCTATGATTATTGACATCAAGTAATGCTGCATAAGGCGACGCTATCTGTGCATCAGCTGACAAATCCTGATAGTCTGCTGCCATCTGTGAATATATAAGAGGCGGCTCTGTTGGTGCCTCTGTTGGCATCAGTATCTCTGATTGTGTCTCATCTGTTATATCAGAAGCAAATGCTGCTTTTTGACCTAATGTTTTTTTCAGCCCCAATGTTACATTCACAATAACTGCTGCAAGCACTATTAAAAATGTCACAGCTGCCATCATAATAAGTCTTCTTCTTAAAATCTTCTGTCTTTTCTTCTTCATCAACTGTGATTTTCTTTTTCTGCTGCGACGTATTGCATCCTCATCATAATTATCATATTTCATCTTTAAAAGTTCCTCTCGCATAAAATAAACTTATTATATATATTGTGTTGAAGTCCTTAATTGCTCTGCAAGTTCTTCTCCCTTAATAAGTCTTACAAGCTCGAGTCCTAAATCTAGTGATGTACCCATTCCTCTCGATGTTGTAATGTTGCCATCTGTAACTACCCTCTCCGGTGCTGTTATTATAACTGCCCCCGTTAACTGCATTTCAAAGCCTGGGAATGCCATTGCCTTCTTTCCTTCAAGTAATCCAAGATTTCCAAGAATTGAAGGTGCTGCACATATGGCTGCAATTCTGTTATTCTTCTTATTGTATTCTTTAAGAAGTTCCAGTAAATCCTTGCAATCATAATATGACTTATGACCCGGACCACCTGGAAGGAATAACAGCTCATCTCCTTCAAATACATATTCATCTAAAAGCTCATCAGCCTGAACAATTACCCCCTGAGCACTTTTAACATTAATGTCACCTGTTATTGATATCATATCAGTCTTAATATCCGCTCTTCTTAATATATCTACAACTGCAAGTGCTTCTACCGTTTCAAAACCATCTGTAAGAAATGCACATACCTTCATTAATTATTTCCTCCGCTCGAAAAAATATACATACGAATTGATTATACAACAATTTTTTAATTTTACAAACTTATATTTTATAAAATATTAATATTAATGTATTGTGGTTTTAAAAACTATGTGTTATCATCTCAATTAACAAAACAAATCGTTTTTACAACGCGGAGGATAATATATATTATGTTTGATATAATCACTGATTCAGCCTGCGATATTGTTAGAGAATATGCAGAGACACACAATCTTAAGCTTGTACCGCTCTACACAACTTTTGATGGTGTTAATTATCTTAAAGAACAATATGACATTACTCATGATGAATTCTATAGAAGAATGACAGATGAAGGCGCATTTCCTAAGTCATCTCTTCCAAGTGTGCAGGATTTTGTTGATGCTATTATGCCAAGTGTAGAAGCTGGCAGACCTGCTATTGTATGTACAATTACATCATACTTCTCAGGATCTTATAACTCAGCCTGCACAGCTAAGGACATTATATTAGAAGATCATCCTGATGCTAAGGTTACAGTTATTAATTCACTGCTTAATTCAGCATCATTCTCACTCTTCATATATCAGGCTCTCCAGATGAGAAAAGCAGGGTATTCATATGAGGATACAATCAAAGTTCTTGAAGCATTAAGAAACGATGGACGAATAATGTTTACAACAGAATCACTTGAATACTTAAGTAAAGGCGGACGTCTTGCCAAGACTGCAATTACAATCACAAGCAAATTAAGTCTCCGTCCTATCATCGTTATGAAAGAAGGAGAAATTGGGCTTGGTGGATTTACACGAACAAGAAACAAAGGTAAATCTAATGTTATTGACATGATTCAGAAATACATTGAATCAAAGGGAATGCCGATTGAAAACTGGGATATCACTGTTGGTTACTGTACTAATCTGGAAGAAGCTGAAAAGTACAGAGATGATGTTGAAGCACAGCTTGGTGTGAAGCTTCTCGAAAGACGCGAAGATTTCAAGACAAGAATCAGTATTATCTCAGGCTGCCATACAGGTCCTTACGCATTAGGAATTGCTTGCATTCCTAAGTACACCACTATCAGATTATAATCAATAAAGAATTAAGCGGAATGGTTTGAAACTGCCATTCCGCTTTTATTAATCTACTTACTCATATGGTTCATAATCCAGCCATATATTTCTTCATATATTTCTTCTTTATTAAGTTCATTACACAGCTCATGCCTGCAATCCTCGTAAAGTCTTAAATCAATATCATCAATGTGACCATGATATGAATTATATGCCCTGTAAACGCCCTTGCCGTATTCTCCCACAGGATCATCAAGTCCTGATATCATAAGCATTGGCAGATTCTTAGGAATTCTTTCTATGTTGCGCGGCTTTCTTACATACAGAATCATATTCATAAGTCCTCTGTAACCATTAACCGTAAACAGAAATGTTGTCAATTTTCCGGCATTGTATTCATCAACAACCGCTTCATCTCTTGTCAACCAGTCATTGACTGTTCTTACATTCTTTATGCGCTTGTTATAATTACCAAACATAATCTTAGATATCAGTCTGCTTCTGTAACGGTCACCCTTTATAAGTCTTACTACATCAGCAAGCACCTTTCCGGCAAAAACCATTGGTGCCGGCTGGTGTCCTGTTCCCATTACAATAACTCCATCAAGTTCATATCCGTAATCACATATATATCTTCTTGTAACAAACGACCCCATGCTGTGTCCTGCAAGATAATATGGAATACCAGGATACATTTTCTTGATAAGAACTGTAAGATGATGTGCATCCTTTGCAAGTGCCTCTCCTGGATTCTTATCTTTAAAAAATCCCAGATCATCATCCATGCATACTGACTTTCCGTGTCCAAGATGATCATTTCCAACAACAACAAAGCCTCTCTCTGCCATATATCTTGCAAATCCGTCGTATCTGTCAATATACTCAATCATCCCATGACATATCTGCAATACCGCAACAGGCTCGTCATATTCTGTCTCATCAGGGCACCACATAACAACATGAACAGACGTCTTTCCATCACATGATAGAAAAGAATTGCTTTTCTTCTTTATCATAAGCCATCCTCCTTATCGTTTTACGACATTCTCAATTCCTTCAAATGCTTCATTTCCTATATAATCTACTGACTTTGGCACAACAATCTCACTGATATTCATATCAGAAAATGCACCATACTCAATTCTTTTAATACCTGAAGGCAGTTTAACTTCCTTAAGTCCCTTGCAGCCAGCAAATGCATATGCCCCAATTACTTCCACACTGTCAGGAATATTTATTTGTGTAATACCATCTTTATTATAAAATACTCCCGAAGCAATTGTCCTTACACCATCCGGAATATTATACGTTCCACTATCTATGCTTATCTTGCATAACACACCATTAACAATAATCTCATCGTTATCTGCAAGCTGGTCATGCTCCCACTGTGTATCTGTAAATGCATTAGTTCCAATAGAATTAACTGATTCCGGAATCTCAATTGTTTTAAGATTATAGCAGCTTAAGAATACATTTTCAGCTATATAACTTATCCCATCTGATATAACAACATCAGTAACAGTCGTATCATCACGGAATACACCACTGCCTATTCCATCAACCTTCTTGCCATCAATCTTAGCTGGCACAATAACCTTTGCATCTGCTCTTCCCTTATCAGTAAGTCCAGTTATAACTATATTACCGGCAGCATTCTCCTCATATGTAAATGTTGCTGCTTTGGATGTCTTTTTACATCCAATAAAACTAACCAGCATAAGCACCAGCATAATTCCTGAAATGATTCTTTTTCCTCTAAACATATCCTGCCTCTTTATTATTTATTTCTCGCCCACATATAGCAAAATGCCTGTGTTCTCGCTGCAAAATGATTATCCTTAAGAAGCTCTTTTACTTCCTGTTTTGAATACCATGCCGCCGAAATCTCCTCAAACGTTGAAGTGCTTGGCGAAAAATCTCCAGATGCTTTTCCGATAACCACAGCATTTGTCTCATTGGAAAATCCTATTGCACTGTAGCTGTCATAAAGCTTGTCTTCAATTACAATAAGGTCAAGCCCTGTCTCTTCCTTAAGCTCACGCTTCGCCGCCACTTCAGGAGTCTCACCTTCATCAATAAGCCCTGCCGGAAAATTATACACATAATCTCCTACTGACATTCTATATTCTTTATTAATCAGAATATGTTCATCCGCTTCATCAGTCGCAACAATAACAACTCCGTCAGTCTTTTCATTTCTTATATCTTCTAGCGTCTTTATATCCTTGTTTCTGCTGATAATCTCGTAGACCTTTTTCTTGTCATCCTCAGTTGTATAATAGAGATTGTATCTGCTGATAAACCTTCCTTCATCAACTTTTTTAACACCATCAAACTTCATGTGTATTATCTGCCTTTCCTGTCTCTCATATCATTAACCGCTTCATGAACAATATCCATTATCCATCTGTTAGAAGCTTTTCTCATAGCAATACCATATTCTATAGTAACACCAAACTTTCCATTATTGCACTCTTTTTCTACTATTCTCTTTATCTGTTCAAATGTTTTACCAGCCTCTGCATCCGTGACATTCTTCATTACTGCAACAAAATTACCTTCATTAATTCTTGCAATATATGCTCTGTCCATAAGTATCTTCTTAAGCACACCAGCCACATTTATAAGTGCCTGGTTACCTGCTTTCTGTCCATACTGTATATTAATATCTGACAAATGATTAATATCGCAGACAACTACAGCAACACTGCCATTATATTCATCATACTGTTTACAATGCTCCATAAAGCTGTACATGCTGTAAACTCCTGTAAGCTGGTCATAAATAACCATATTTTCAAGTTCAGCATAAGCCTTCTTTAACTCCGACACATCCTGCATAACAATAATAGTACCCAGCAGTCGGTTTTTTTCATCTGAAAGTCTCTCAATCCTGCAGTCATATATTCTGTCATTATGCTTCCATTCAAATGTATCCTCTCCAGGTTTAACAGGCAGGTCATTCTCCCTGACAAACCACTCAATATTCTGTTCTCTGTTATCGTATTCAAGATTACCTGCAACATCCTTCATTGAAGAATTAAAATCTGCAAGAATTCCCTCATAATCAAACAGCACTACAGGAATCTGCATATGTTCAATTATCATTTCATGTGTAACTGTAAGCATATTTTTCTTAGAATACCAGAAAGTATTCCAGTACACCATTGTTCCCATAAGTGCATATAGAAAAATTGATATGTCAAACCTTAAGTCAACAGCTTTCATGATGAATATATATTTAAAAGCAATTATAACAATAAGCCCGGCAGCCGTAAATATATATCTTCCCCAATACGCTGATGGAATACGTATGCATTTGATAATAAGCAGTGCAATTATAAATGCTACAATAACCATATTCATAATCGCATGAATACCAAACCACAGCTCGCCTTCATAGCCGAGAACATAGACTCCTCCACATTTGTTAAGACTATATTTCAATGCCGTTTCATTAAATATATTAATTATAAATACAACTGAATCAACCATTGCCGCAAATATGCACAAAACAACTGCAGTTCTGGTTATCCTGTTTGCAAGCCTTGTAAATATGCCTGTATACGTTAAAAGCGCAACGAGTGCAAAATCCTGTGCTGCCATCATTATGCTTGTTGCCACCGACATTGCCATGTAATTATCTGTGATAAAATTGACCGAATATGTCACAACGCATATGAGAGCAAGCATCTCTGTAAGACACACTATCCGTGTCATCTTATCCCGCTCAAGACATGTTCTTATAAACACCACGGCAAGCACCACAGCTGCAACTCCATAAAGAGACAGATACATAATATTCATATTCCCATATCTCCCATACCCATAATCTATATACATAATATTAACATTATTAAACAGCTTACTCAACTATCAGTTATAAAAATTACCCTGCACTGAAAAAGCCCCGCACGACACTTTTGTATCACGTAGGGCTTTCCATACCTTAAAATGTATCACATACATTTGCAGCTTATAGCTTTATTCTTATTCATTATATTTCTTACTTAACTGCTGTTACTTTGTAATCTTTATCCTCTACAGCTTTTTTTAATACATCGTTATCAACTTCCTTAGAAAGTGTAACAACTGCTGTTCCGTTCTCATGGCTTACAACTGCCTCTGTTACACCATCAACAGCCTCAAGTGCCTTCTTAACTGCAGCTTCACAGTGTCCACACATCATACCCTCAATATTCATAGTCTTTGTCATAGCTTTGTCTCCTTTTGTCGTTTTATTTTTATTTTTGCTAGACTTTTTCTTATAAATGTGGTCTTTTCCTGTATCATATATCTTTATAAGATTAAGTCTTAATGCATTAGTTACTACGCAGAAGCTTGATAAGCTCATAGCTGCTGCACCAAACATTGGATTAAGTGTCCATCCAAATACTGGTATCCACACACCTGCTGCAAGTGGGATTCCTATACAATTATAGAAGAATGCCCAGAACAAATTCTCGTGTATGTTGGTAAGTGTTCTCTTTGAAAGTCTTATAGCAGCAGGAACATCTGATAACCTGTTCTTCATAAGAACTATATCTGCCGCATCTATAGCAACATCTGTACCGGCTCCAATTGCAATACCTATATCAGCTCTTGTAAGTGCAGGTGCATCATTAATTCCATCACCTACCATTATAACACTTCCCTGCTCCTTAAGTCTTGCTATTTCTTTTTCTTTTCCTTCAGGAAGTACTCCTGCAATAACCTCATCAACTCCGGCAAGCTTTCCTATTGCTTTCGCGCTTCTTTCATTATCTCCGGTAATCATCACAACCCTGATTCCCATATTCTGAAGTTCCCTGATAGCCTGTGGGCTGTCTTTCTTGATAGTATCCGCAACAGCTATTATTCCAAGAAGCTTGTTATTTCTTGCAAAGAAAAGTGGTGTTTTTCCTTCTGATGATAAGTCATCAGCCTTGTTCCTTAAATCATCAGAGATATTACAATACTCTGAAATGAACTTAAGATTACCACCTGCCACTACATTTGTATCAAGCATTCCCTTAAGTCCGTTACCAGCAACTGCCTTAAAGTCAGTCACTTCTTCTGCAAATGAATTCTTATCGCCACTCTCTTCAACATAATTAACAACTGCCTTTGCAAGTGGATGTTCACTTTTTCTTTCAAGACCATATGCTATAGCAATAAGTTCATTTTGTGGGATTCTATCACCTGTTATAATATCTGTAACCTTTGGCTCACCCTCTGTAATAGTACCAGTCTTATCAAGTGCAACTGTCTGCATCTTGCCTGTCTGTTCCAGAGAAACAGCAGTCTTGAACATAATTCCGTTCTTTGCTCCGACTCCGTTACCAACCATAATTGCAACCGGAGTTGCAAGCCCTAACGCACAAGGACAGCTTATTACAAGCACTGAGATTCCTCTCGCAAGTGCAAATCCTAAGTCCTTGCCACATAACAGCCATACTACTATTGTTATAACTGCTATTATTATTACCGCAGGCACAAATACTCCTGAAACTTTATCAGCAATCTTTGCAATAGGTGCTTTAGTTGCAGCTGCATCACTTACCATCTGTATTATTTTGGAAAGTGTTGTATCTTCTCCAACTCTTGTTGCCCTGCATTTTATATATCCTGATGTATTAAGTGTTGCTGCACTTACCTGATCTCCCTCCTGTTTATCAACAGGAATGCTCTCACCTGTAAGAGCTGATTCATTAACTGCAGTGTTACCTTCAATGATGACACCATCTACAGGTATATTCTCACCTGGTCTTACAACAAATATATCACCTGTCATAACCTGTTCAACAGGGACGCATGTTTCCTGCCCATCTGCATAAAGTACTGCCGTCTTGGCAGCAAGCTTCATAAGACTCTTTAATGCATCTGTCGTCTTTCCCTTTGAGCGGGCTTCAAGCATTTTTCCTACTGTTATAAGTGTAAGAATCATAGCCGCTGACTCAAAATAGAATTCATCCATGTAGTGCATCACGCCTGCCATATCACCTCTCACCTGACAGTCTGTCATGGCAAAAAGTGCATATGTACTCCACACAAATGCTGCTCCTGAACCAAGCGCAACAAGTGTGTCCATATTAGGTGAACGATGTAACAATCCCTTAAAGCCACTTATGAAGAAATGCTGATTAATAACCATTATTATTATTGTAAGCAGCATTTGTATAAGGCCCATGGCCACATGATTTCCTTCAAGTACTGACGGAAGCGGCCAGCCCCACATCATATGTCCCATGCTGAAATACATAAGCACAACAAGAAATATAACTGAAGCTGCTAATCTCTTCTTTAAAACAGGGGTTGTCTTATCTGCCAGCGCATCTTCCTGCTCCTGCATTGAAGGACTGCTGCTCTTTCCCCCCTTAACTGATGCACCATATCCCGCAGCTTCCACAGCTTTAATGATTACATCTGGGGTTGCAGTTCCCTCAACACCCATTGAATTAGTAAGAAGACTTACCGAACAGCTTTCCACTCCAGGCACATTGCTGACAGCTTTCTCAACTCTTGCCTGACACGCTGCACAGCTCATTCCTGTAACATTGTACTGTTCCATATCGCTCTACTCCTCCTTGCTGTTAGTTGTTATTCCTGTCACTTTAAAATCAAGTCTCTCAATTGCAATTCTTATATCAGCATCATCAATTTCTCTGTCAACCTCTATAGTTGCCTGCTTCTTCTTAAGATTAACCTGGCATGAAGCACCATCAATTTTGTTAACAGATCTCTCAATACTGTTCTTGCAGTTTTCACAATGCATGCCTTCAATATCAACAGTCTTGACAGCAATTACAGGATTATCAAGTGTCTTCTTCTCTTCCGCAACAGTATCTCCACCACCGCCACAGCAGCCACCTTCACCTTTCATATGCTTAACACTGCTTATAACTGCAATTACTACTATTATTGCTAATATGCCGATTATTATAGCTGTTCCCATATTATGCATCTCCTTTTATACTTCATTACCTTGTGCAAATTCTAGCGTATGAATTTGCCGATTGTCTTAACAAGCTCTTCTACCGTATCGTCCTTGCCTTCTTTAATATCTTGGACTACACAGCTCTTGATATGGTTATCTAAGAGCACCTTCGTAAAACTGTTAAGTGCTGACTGGGCTGCCGATACCTGATTAAGAATGTCAATACAGTATGCGTCCTTCTCAACCATTCCCTTAACCCCTCTTATCTGACCTTCAATTCTGCTAAGCCTGTTACAGAGGTCTTTATATTCCTTGGCATCGCGTTCTTTTGTCTTATGACAGCAACATTCTTTTTCCATTATTCCTCCTTAGTCTGGTTGTTATATTCTGTGTCTGATAAACGCTTTATTATATTTATCTGTTGTGATTGCAACATACCCTAGTGGGGTATGCTCTATTTACATGATGTATAATATACCCCATATGGGTATATGTCAACTATAATTATTGAGATTATTTATCGAAAAATTTTTATTTAACCTGAAAATTTTGAGATAAACATACTAACTCATGATATATACTTCGTTAGTATGTTTTTTAAGAAAATTTTTTTATAAAAATATTGTCAGAAACCCACTAATTCATTACATCTCGCTTCTTTAGTAGGTAAATTGAGTTGTATTTTTCACTAACTCTGTTATCACGACTTCAATATACAAGAAAACAACCTACTAAACTCCACATTAACTGCAGTTTGGTAGGTTGTTGCATTATTTGTTATGTAAAGTTCTAATCTGCCCGGGGCTTACACATCAACACTAGAACAAGCTTATCTCGTCCCCATTGCTGACATTAACAAATCCTTTATATCCACGTTCCTCAAGCTTTCCGAGGAACTTTCCCATCTTCTTAGGCTTTACATATAATGAGCATACTTTACCTTCTGCTCTGTATTTTTCTGCTATTGCATAGGCTTCCTTAACCTGTCCCTCATCGTACATAACGGCAATCTTGTCTGCTGATGCCTTAGTCTCAACACCATTCTGCATAAGGATTGAGAAGATTCTCTCGAATCCGATTGAGAATCCAACAGCGCTTACCTGCTGTCCTAAGAACTTGCCAATAAGGTTGTCATATCTTCCACCACCTGCGATAGCACCCTTGAAATCAATACTTTCAACTTCAAATACAGTTCCTGTATAGTAACCCTGACCTCTTACTAAAGAAAGGTCAAATACAACATCAAACTGACCGTCTGAAAGCTCATTTACAGTGTTGATAATTCCTCTTACGCTTTCTGCTGGAGCTTTATCATCCAGTATAGCTTCAACACTTTCAAGGCTTATCTCCTGTGCACTTGAAACACTTCCAAAGAATCCGATAAACTTCTCAATTGCAGCAGCGTCAAATCCCTTGTCTGTAAGCTCAGCCTTAACACCGTCAAGTCCGACCTTATCCATCTTGTCAAATGTAATGCACACACTGTCAAGCTGCTCCTCGGTAAATCCACAATTCTGAAGGAATGAACGGAGAAGTCTTCTGTCGTTAATCTTAACCTTGAAATTCTTCATGCCAATAGCCTTAAGAGCCTTGGTTGTTGTAAGAATAAGTTCAACCTCTGAATCTGTAGAATCAGAACCAATAATATCAATATCACACTGAACAAACTCACGAAGTCTGCCCTTCTGTGGTCTTTCAGCTCTGTACACTCTGTCCATCTGGATACATTTCATAGGAAGAGTGAGCTTGTCCTTGTTGTTAGCAAAGTAACGGCTGAGTGGAAGTGTAAGGTCATATCTTAATCCCATATCAGCAATTTCATTCTCACAGGCTGTTCCTGTCTTAGGATTTTCCTTAAGTGAACTTACAGCCTTCTCAAGCTTATCGCCTCTCTTCATAATCTTGAATATAAGATTTAAGTTCTCACCACCATCACTCTTATCAAGGTTCTCAATATCCTCAATAATAGGTGTTGTAATGTGTTCAAATCCATTAGCAACATATACCTTTATTATCTCATTCTGAAGGTAATCCCTGATTTCAACCTCATTAGGAAGATAATCATTAGTACCCTTAACTGGTGTTATTTTCATAATTGTCTCCTCATTTACACACTAAGGCAGATAACCGGTATTCTCCAGCCATCTGCCCCCATTTTTTAATACTAACTATTTTCCGCCAGTATCGAAAATGCTTCGCATTTTGCCTGACTCTTAACAGTTACTAATTAAGCTTCATCAATTGCCTTACCAATATCATGTCTCATATATTTGTTATCGAAATCTACCCATTCAGTAGCTTCATAAGCCTTGGCTCTTGCTTCCTTAAGGTCCTTGCCAAGTGCTGTAACACCGAGAACTCGTCCTCCGTTAGTTACAACCTTGCCTTCTTCGTTGAATTTAGAACCTGCATGGAATAAGAAATAATCATCCTTACCCTTGAAGTTTTCCATTCCCTTAATCTCGAAGCCCTTCTCGTATGCGAGTGGATATCCGTCAGAAGCAAGAATTACACATACACATGCGTTATCTTCAAACTGAAGGTCAACCTTATCAAGAGTTCCATCAATACAAGCCTCAAATACATCAACAATATCATTCTTCATTCTAGGAAGAACAACCTGTGCTTCAGGATCACCAAATCTTGCATTGTACTCAAGAACCTTTGGTCCCTTTGGAGTAAGCATAAGTCCAAAGAAGATAACTCCCTTAAATGGTCTGCCCTCACTCTTCATTGCATCAACAGTTGCCTGATAAATGTATTTCTTACAGAACTCATCAACTTCCTTAGTGTAAAAAGGTGATGGTGAGAAGTTACCCATTCCGCCTGTGTTAAGACCCTGGTCACCATCTTTAGCTCTCTTATGATCCTGAGCTGATGACATAATCTTAATTGTATTACCATCAACAAATGAAAGTACTGAAACCTCACGGCCTGTCATGAATTCCTCAATGACAATTGTATCACCTGCTGTTCCGAATTTCTTGTCAAGCATAAGCTCATCAACACCTGCAAGTGCATCCTCTTTGTTCTCACAGATGAGAACACCCTTGCCAAGTGCAAGTCCGTCAGCCTTAAGAACGATAGGATACTCAGCAGTCTCAAGGTACTTCTTGGCCTCTTCTGCTGATGTAAATGTTTCATAAGCTGCTGTTGGAATATTGTATTTCTTCATAAGGTCCTTAGAAAATGCCTTAGATCCTTCAAGAATAGCTGCATTTTTTCTTGGTCCGAATACTCTTAGACCCTCTGCCTCGAATACATCAACGACACCGCCGACAAGTGGGTCGTCCATACCGATAACAGTAAGGTCAATGCTGTTTTCCTTAGCAAATGCTACAAGCTTCTCAAACTCCATTGCCTTAATATCAACACACTCTGCAAGCTCTGCAATTCCCGCATTACCCGGTGCACAGTATATCTTGTCAACCTTAGGACTCTTGCTTAACTTCCAGCATATTGCATGCTCTCTTCCGCCGCTGCCTACAACTAATACTTTCATCTTAATTCCTCCGCATATTGTTATCTATATACTTAGTCAGTAATCATTAATTAACATGTTCATTGGCAATCTTGTTAATTGCCTTAGGAAGAAGCTTCCATTCAGCCTGCTCCATAATTCTTCTCTGAAGAGTTTCAGGAGTATCACCATCAAGTACATCAACTGCCTTCTGGAAAATAATCTCTCCTGTATCCATTCCTTCATCTACATAATGCACAGTTGCACCTGATACCTTAACACCCTTTGCCAGAGCTGCTTCATGAACCTTGAGTCCATAGAAACCAACTCCGCAGAATGAAGGTATAAGTGATGGATGAATATTAATAATTCTGTGGCTGTACTGATGAACCATTTTCTCTGGGATTCTTACAAGGAATCCTGCGAGTACTATAAGGTCAACATTAAGCTCATTCACTTTATCAAGCAGCGCATCGTTAAATGCATCTCTGCTTTCATAATCCTTAGGTGATATGCAATATGCTGGAATATTGTTATCCTTAGCTCTTGTGAGTGCATATGCTCCGGCATTATTGCTTATAACTGCTACAAGCTCTGTGTTAGTGATTGTTCCATCCTTAACAGCATCGATAATAGCCTGAAGATTAGTTCCGCCTCCGGAAACCATAATTGCAACTCTTAGCATAAAGTAACTCCCTTCTCGCCAGCTTCAATGCTTCCGATAACATATGGAGTCTCACCTGCAGCCTTAACTGCTGCCATAACTGTATCAACATCAGCAGGATCAACGGCAAGTACAAGACCGATACCCATGTTAAATGTATTATACATCATATGCTCTTCGATATTGCCATCTTCTGCAAGCATCTTAAAGATTGGTGGTACTTCGTAGCTGTCCTTCTTAATTACTGCCTTAACACCGTCTGGAAGCATTCTAGGTACATTTTCATAGAAACCACCACCTGTGATATGGCTGCAGCCCTTAACCTTAACGCCTGCCTTCTTGATTTCCTTCATTGTCTTAACATATATCTTAGTTGGAGCAAGTAATGCCTCTCCTAATGTCTTTCCAAGCGAATCGTAATATGTATTAAGAGATTCCTCTGTCATTGTAAATACGCTTCTTACAAGTGAGAATCCGTTGCTGTGTACACCGCTTGAAGTGATACCGATAAGAGTATCACCCGGCTTGATGTTCTCGCCTGTAATAAGATCCTTCTTATCAACAACACCTACAGCAAATCCTGCAAGGTCGTATTCATCCTGTGGCATAAGTCCCGGATGCTCTGCTGTCTCACCACCGATAAGTGCACATTCAGACTGTCTGCAGCCCTCTGCAACACCGCCAACGATGGTAGCAATCTTTTCTGGATAATTCTTGCCGCATGCGATGTAGTCAAGGAAGAAAAGTGGCTCTCCACCAGCACATACAACATCATTAACACACATAGCAACTGCATCAATACCGATAGTATCATGCTTATCCATAATGAAAGCTAACTTAACCTTAGTTCCACATCCGTCAGTTCCTGAAAGCAATACAGGTTCTTCCATCTCCTTAATCTTAGCAAGTGAGAATGCGCCCGAAAATCCGCCAAGTCCTCCTAACACTTCTTCTCTCATAGTAGACTTAACTGCCTCTTTCATTAATTCAACTGACTTGTAACCTGCTTCAATATCAACTCCAGATTTCTTGTAATCCATGATTCTTTCTCCTTCAATATTATGATAAATGTAAGTTAATGTAACTCCAGTTACTAATTAATAATTCTTATAACCGACTTCCTGAAGTCTGGCATCCTTCTTCTGAACACTTTCCTTAAGATTCTTAGTATAATCCTTAAGTCTTTCAAGAAGTGCTGCATCAGATGTTGCAAGAATCTTGGCTGCAAGAATACCTGCATTGGCACCACCGTTAATAGCAACAGTTGCAACAGGAATACCTGTAGGCATCTGTACTATTGAATATAATGAATCTCTACCGCCTAGTGATGTTGTGTGCATTGGAATACCAATAACAGGCATTGGGAAAATAGCTGCACACATACCCGGAAGATGCGCTGCCATACCTGCACCTGCAATAATAACCTTAAATCCCTTCTCCTCTGCACTCTTAGCGTATTCAAAGAATACGTCAGGCTCTCTGTGTGCTGAGATAATTGTCATCTCATATGAAATTCCTAACTGTTCAAGAATATCTGCTGCCTTTGCCATAACAGGCATATCAGAGTCACTTCCCATAACAATTCCTACTAAAGCCATATTAACCTCCTATGTCCGATAGATATAATATTAAAATTAGTGAAAACACTAATTATCATTGTACTTTGTTTTAAACTTTGCGTCAAGACAAAGCCTGTTTACAGCTTACAATTATATATTTATAATTCTGTTAAAAATGCATCATTAAGCGCAAGTGTGCCATCAAGCACGAATCTGCCGTTCTTAATTAAGTCTGTTCTTGTTCCATCCTCTGCCACAACAGTAATATTACCAATCTCATCATATGGAATTGTAATATCAGTATGACAGTTATAATAAGCCTTGTCTGGCTCAGTCTTACGAAGAAGTGAAACCTCATTATCCCTTGAGATAATCTCTTTGCCATCCGGATTAGTTACATATACATCTTCTGCCCTTGAATAGCATGTATCACCGACTGCAAAATGTGGTCCCATCTTCTCAACAATAAGAATCGGAAGCTTATACACAATATCATGCTTATTGGCAAACACATATGCTGTAGTGTTAGTTCCTATAGCGAACTCTCCGAGTGGCAGAGTTTCATGGTCATATAACACATTTGCCTTGAAAAGCTCTTTATTCTCAGCCTCATCATCAAAGTTAGTACATGTGTAATCCTTAACAAATCCGTCCTCAAACCATACCGTAAGATTGTTAAACTTAATATCATTAAGATATACACTGCTAACATTAAGAACGCCCGTTGTACCTTTAAGCACAGGTGATGTAAATACTTCTCCAAGCGGAATATTAACGTCCGCCAGGCAGTTCTCAAATACAGTCTGCGTCTTATGGTCGGTTATCTTCATAATAGAAACCTTCATGTCTGTGCAGTTTCCGTTAGCTCCTTTAACCTCAACATACTGTGCTGTATCAAGTACATCAATAAGTGCCTGCTGGATAGCTTTATATTTGTTATAATCAAGGGTATTAATCTTAACAGTACCCTCGAATATTTCCTCGAAATTTTCTCCAATCTCAGGTACCGGATAAGCAATTATTGTAAAGCTTCTCTCCTCGCCTTTGATATACTCATTAACAATACTTCCCGCGTCATTGCTGTATTTCACAGAAAGCTTCTGCTGTTTTGCATCAAGGCTTAAAGCCTCGCTCTTAATCTGTGGCTCAAATGGCACTTCACCAAACACCTCCATAACAGCAGGTCCACCATGCACCGCTGCAAGCTCTTTGTTCTTCTCATATGCAAGCTTTAATGCACCAGTCTTTCTCTCAACAAATTCGCCATCCATATAAAGTGCATTGTCAAAACGATGGTCGAAATCCATCTGCTTGTTAGGATTAGCTCCGTAATAGCCAACCTTAATGTTAAGTCTTTTATTAATCGTGTTGACCGCTGCCCTGTATATTGTAGGCTTAAGTCCAAGCTTTTCAAAATTCTTAATCTCAGCCCTCACAAGTCTTTCAAATCCCAGACAGTATCTTATATTAACTGTTTTCTTCTTAGACAAATCCTTGCCTGTAAGCTCGAATCCGATTCTGTACCCTTCAGTAAATGTGTCTGCCATCTTCTGGATTTCTTCTTCACTGAGCGAACTAAGATACTCTGCTGTCTTAATCTCATTGTCAGTAACATACTCACCGAATCTGTACAGATATCTTACATCTGTAAGGTCAGACTCCATAATTATCTTAGTTGCAAAATCAAGTTCAGGGTCTAACAGCTCTCTTACCCTGTACTCCATAAGGTCATCACTGTAATCACTAACATACCAGTACACAGAATCTTTCATCTGCTTATAATCTGGCTTTCCACAGTCTTCCTCAGTCGATGCACACATGCAGTACACTTCAACAAAAAGCTCCATAAGTGCTGTCATCTCTGCCATTCTGCCTTCATATGCATACACAATCATTCCTCTTATCTCAACATAAAGGAATGACAAAAGCCTTCCCTCTGAAAGCCCTAACTTTGAAGCTGCATATGCCGGATTAGCGTAGCTTGTCTCGTAAGCCTTTCCAATTACATCTTCATACAGACCTGTATTCAGATTCTTATATTCTTCAAGTGAATAATCTCTGAAAACATCAGCTTTTAAGTCAGCCGCAAGCTTATCCATCTTAAGAATAAATGCAGCGATACATTTGAAATAATCTGCAAACCCATCCGTCTTAAGCCCAGGTTCCTCTGCTATCTCTTTAATTCTTTCTATCGCAAGCCCGTAACGTTCTTCTACATTATCATTAAACAATTTCTTTCTCCTTCTGCCCTGATAAGGATTATATTCCCATTAAGAATACTGCTATCATAAATACTGCTATTACCCCACACAGCATTGAACCAAATCTCGAAGTTCCGTAGAACTTATTATCTTCTTTGAAGCTGATTAGTCCGATTACTGTTCCAATTACCGCTAAGATAAGGCTTAATATTCCAAGACTTCCTACTCTTAAGCCGCCTTCTCCTGCTGCTTTAAAAGACAGATACACTCCGTAACCAAAAGAAAGCAATGACAGTATTCCCATCGCAGTCGATATCAAACCCCCAAGTGCCTGACTTTTATCAGAGAACTTGTATTTATTAAAAAGTTTCATTTTTTCACCTGTCCTTTTTACTAAACATTTTAACTATTCTGTATGCTATCGCATATACCGCATAACCGCACAATGCTCCCAGTACATTAAGCACAAGGTCATCAACATCAAAGCAGCCGACCTTACATATAAGCTGTACTGTTTCTATTGTAAGCGACAGTGCGAATCCATATGCAAATGTAGCAAAAACATTAATTCTGCCATTGGAAAGCCACGGCACGAATATTCCAAATGGTATGAATGCCAGCACATTTCCAATTATATTAAGAAATGCTATCCAGCCAAGCGAGTCAAAATGTCCAAGATAACGCCAATAGCGCCTGATTTCCGTGAACAGTGTAAGATTGTATTTGTAACCGCTGGCTATCTCTGCCCTTCCCATTCCTTCTGCGAAAAAGACTACATAAAAGAGCAGAATCATATATATAACAAAAAGCGCCCATTTTATAAGCATTACATAATGTTTCTTTTTCATAACAAATCTGCCCGGCAGGCATAATTAACCCACCAGGCAGTTCCCCTTCACTAGAATAAGCTATCTGATCTGTGTGCAAGAAGTCTTGCACCATTAATAATCATCATTACACCTGCACCGATACCAAAGAGTATTATCAGGATACCAAATACAAGATTAGAAGCTCCTACTGACTTTAATTTCTTATAAAGATTCTCTTCCATAATTAACCCTCCATTAACATCAGTTATTATGCGTTCTTAACACCATATTCTGCGTAATACTTGTCAATTGCTACCTTAAGTGTATCATCAATAACTACCTTGCCCTCGCACTCTTTATTGTAAAGGTGTTCTACAACATCTGCCATAGATACAATTGCGCTTGTTGGGAAACCGTATCTTTCCTTAATCTCCTCAAGTGCGCTCACCTTTCCGCCAAGGCCAACTTCCATACGGTTAAGTGAAACCATAAGTCCTACGATAGTAACATCTGCTGCCCCTCTTACCTTAGGAACTGTCTCTTCCATTGACTTACCAGATGTTGTTACATCTTCTATCATAATGACTCTGTCGCCATCCTTTAACTTGCTTCCAAGGAATCCACCCTTATCAGCACCATGGTCCTTCTCTTCCTTACGGTCTGAGCAGTATCTTACTTCCTTTCCATAAAGCTTTGCATATGCAACTGCTGTAACTACGCTGATTGGAATTCCCTTATATGCTGGTCCGAACAGTACATCAAAATCATCACCATATGTTTCATGAATAGCCTTTGCATAATACTCACCAAGTCTTGCAAGCTGTGTTCCTGTAACATACGCACCTGCGTTCATGAAGAAAGGTGACTTTCTTCCACTCTTTAAAGTAAAATCTCCAAACTTTAACACATCACTCTCTACCATGAAATCTATAAATTCCTGCTTATACTGCTCCATTATATCCTCCTTATTCAGCCCCGCTGTCCGGCGGTGCTGCTTCATATTCAATATTGATTTTTATTTTATCATAAATGTTTTCCCGTTTCAATGCGTCTTTGGAACATTACAAATACATATTAAAATCTGAATATCAACATACTATGTATGCCTTTTCCTGATTATCTGGCAGCCGGAAATCCCTAAACCCCACTAACCATTGTCAAGCTCATAATTTAGTAGGTTATTTCAGGCAGCCTCTTTTCATTCTCCCGCCAGTTCACCTACCAATCTGTTAAAATGTTTCTCCTTAGTAGGTCTTTTTCCTGCTTTCCAGAGGAATGAACATTCATTTTATACTTATAAAACCTACTAAAAAGGCTTCTTCCTGCCTGATTAGTAGGTCTTGTTACTGTCAATTATCTTGAATATGTGTTAATGCTACCTACTATATTTATAATAATCAACGAACTAGTAGGTTTTCTCTCTTTTTATCAAAACTTTATGTATATCTCTCCCCAATCGTTTGGAAAACAAAAGTTACACCTTCAAACTTAAAAACACGATTTTTATATTTCTAATTACATATGAGATATTCCAGCCTATATTCTCTTATTTCATTTTCTTTTAATTCTCAATTAATAAAGCTCAAAATTCTTCCACTATCATCTCATCATCTATAAAAATCCTATTTTTCATAATCTTAAACCATATAGCATCCCCATGTATGTATTCTGAAAGCATCTTACATATATCAGTTTTATAATCACAATTCTTTAAAAAACTTAAGTCTATTGTATTATATTGCTTCATCTTCTCTGTATTTATGTTAAAATCTGGATTATTATTAGGAAATTCACAGTCTTTTTTCCAGTTTTCATTAGGTATCTCGATATCCATATATTTATCACCATATATGAGCATATATCTTTTTTTCCCAATACTAGACGAGCCTGTTTCTTCTATCTGCTGCCTGAGACAAAGTGTATCCGGTGAATTATACCAAAATAAAAAATATTCATCTTTGCTTTTGACAACCTTATCCCCTGGAATGTCTAAATATCCCGTACGATTATATGTATCAACAATATTCATATCTGCTATTTCTTTTTTTCTTTCTTCTGAAATATAATCATATATATAATCCATAATTTTACCCCGCATCTCTTTATTAAAGCACATTAATAATTAATGCCATATCAACGCTACAGCTAATGAAGCAGCTATTATTGCTGTCATACATTTTTCCTCTTTATACCGAACCCGTGATATATTAATCATCGTGTTCCATTTCTGCTTTTTCTTTTATTCTTCTTCACAAAATTTCATAAATAATTCCATAGCTTCCTTAGACATTCCACCCCATGCACTGTTTCTTTCGAATATCTGGTCAATAACCTGAGAAAAATCATTTGTTCTATATGTAATATCTCCTTCATAATATCCCATGAATTCGCCATTATCATTGGAGAAGCATACTACTTCTCCATCTCCTGACATTTCTCCTATAACCGTCAGATTATCTGGCATGAAATTATGATTGAAATCATCTGTTCCCCAAAACATTGCACTTGATCCATCAATCAGACATTTTTCTGTAAATCTGAGCCATTCCTTATATGTCTCTGGAATCTTTACGCCATTTGCCTCCTCCCATTTATTTAATTTATCTTCATCTATTGGTTCATTAAAATATGTTTTTCCAAGCTCATCATCATTGTCCCGCTTGTCACACCACTCATATAATTCTTCAATCTTGCTCTTTAAACTGTTATTTTCTGGTATCCCTATCTTTGTATACATATTTATTATCCTCTCTTTCCTCCAAAAACAAAAAAGCAGACAACATCACATTCCGTGACATCATCTGCAACTCAACCATCTTATATCTTCAATATATCCAATACTCTCCAGACTACTGAATCAACTTAGACTTGTAGCTTTGTGTCCCTGCATTTCTGCAGGTTTACCCCTCTTTTGTTTTTGTAAAACTACTCGTTTATTATGTTATCATGGATACCAAGGGATTTCAACTATTCAAATATCAATTTCTTAACGCTGTAATCGGAACAACAAATACTCCATCAGGTCTTTGATATGCAGCATTAGATAATCCACAAATAACACATAATGAATCTGGCGCAATTCCTCCACTTGCTTTAATTTCATTTTTTATTTTTATAAGATTCTCTGCCGCCATATCTATTTGGTTTGCACCCAATTTGATTTCGAATCCACACCATTTTCCATCAGGCATTGCTATAACTGCATCCATTTCATTGTTATTATAATCCTGATAATGATACAATTCTGCATCAAATGACTCAGCATATATTTTCAAATCTCTTTCACACAATGCTTCGAATAAGAATCCCAATGTATTTAAATCATTCAGTAACATTTCAGGTGTCGCATTTAACAATGCGGCTGCTAATGATGGGTCTGACAAATGTCTCTTTTCTGCCTGCTTAATACGGATTGATGATCTAAGCTTAGCCTCAAAAGATTTCTGATTGTCTGTGAGGAAAAGTCTTTGGAAAACATCTAGATAAGCAGCAACTGTTTCCACATCAATATCTTCATCATCTATTTCCTTAATGTCATTTTTTAATTTCTTATTTGTTACAGTTGTTGCCTCATTTCTTGCAAGTGAACGAAGAAGCAGCTCCATTTTATGCTTATCTCTTTTTACATTATCAATTCTATAAACATCATCGTCTAATACAGCCTGGATGTACTGTATAGGAAGATATGCCGCCTGTTTTAATTTTGTCTCCTGATTAGCAGGCCAGCCTCCTCTTATAATGAAATCAATAAGTTTTCTCAAGTCAACCTGACCTGATATTTTAGGTTCTATTCTACCCTCACATATATCTTTTAAAGAAATATCTCCACTGGAATTTCCACTTTCAAATAATGACATTGGTCTCATTCTCAATTTTGCAATTCTTCCAGCTCCGCTATGCAATATTCCTTTATGATTTGGTGTCGCAGAGCCCGTCAATATAAACTGCCCTTTATTACCGCTTTGGTCAACCTTATACCTGACAGCATCCCATAACTGAGGAACTTCCTGCCATTCATCAATTAATCTTGGAGTCTCTCCCTCCAAAACCAGCGATGGACTCATCTGCGCCAATTGTCTATTCTGGAAATTACCATCTGGATTGCCAAGCATAATCTCACTTTTGCAATGATATGATGATGTCCATGTTTTTCCACACCACTTCGGTCCCTCCACACATACTGCACCAAATGCCTCTAAATAACTATCAATTATATTGTCAATCAGTCTTGGTCTGTAATCCTCTCTTTCCATATTCTCTCCATTCTATTCTTATATATCATTAATATTATTGGTTTAAGCTTAATCTATATACATTTTCTTCTTCATCATTATAATTCAACCCGATTAATTTTTCAATTACAACCCGACAGATTTTTGATTTCCAATCCGATTGTTTTTGTATTTTCAATCCGATAGATTTTTAAATTTCAACCCGATTGTTTTTCAACATCATTTCCTTATAGCAAATAGTTTAAAACTCCCTTCACATTTCCCTTGACCTAAACCTGACTTTAGGTGTTATCATATAAAATGTATTAAAATATAAGATAAGGAGTATCAGAAAACATGTATATTGAGAATATTAACAGTCCTGCTGATGTGAAGAAATTAAACATTATGCAGCTTAATGTCCTTGCAGAAGAAATGCGTCACGCCCTTCTTACAAGAGCCAGCAAACACGGCGGACATTTTGGTCCTAACTTCGGTATGGTAGAAGCAATTATTGCCATGCATTATGTATTTGATTCACCTAAAGATAAAATCGTATTTGATGTATCACATCAGTGCTATCCACACAAGATGCTCACTGGAAGAAAAGATGCATATCTGTACGAGGAGCATTACGATGATGTATCAGGATATACTAATCCTCATGAGAGCGAGCATGACTTCTTCACTGTAGGTCATACTTCAACTTCTATAAGTCTTGCCTGTGGTCTTGCCAAGGCAAGAGATTTAAAGGGCGAAGATGGCAATGTCATTGCTGTTATAGGCGATGGTTCCTTAAGCGGCGGCGAGGCTCTGGAGGGTCTTGATTTTGCTTCTGAATTAAATAGCAACATGATTATTGTTGCTAACGATAACGACATGTCTATTGCTGAGAATCACGGTGGTCTTTATACCAACTTAAAGCTTCTTCGTGAAACAAACGGACAGGCTGAATGTAATCTTTTCAAAGCAATGAACCTTGATTACATCTATGTTGATAAAGGAAATGATATCGCTTCCTTAATTGAAGCATTTGAAAAGGTTAAAGACACTACAAAAGCTATTGTTGTCCACATTAATACACTTAAAGGCAAAGGTTATGCACCTGCCGAACAGAATAAAGAAATATGGCACTGGCATTCGCCTTTTGATATTGCAACCGGCGAATCTCTTTCCAAGGGCGGAGAGCCTGATTTCTCTGACGCTTCTTTAGAATATCTGTTAAAGAAGATGGACGAGGATAAAAGTGTTGTTGCAATCACAGCCGGAACTCCTACTGTTATGGGATTTACTGCTGACATGAGAGCTAAGGCTGGAAAGCAGTTCGTTGATGTTGGTATCGCAGAGGAAACTGCTGTTGCATTAGCTTCCGGTATCGCTGCTAACGGCGGAAAGCCTGTATTTGGCGTTTACAGCTCATTTATACAGAGAACCTATGACCAGATTACACAAGATGTATGTATTAACGGAAATGCTGTAACATTTGCAGTATTTGCAGGTTCTGTGTACGGGATGAATGATGTTACACATCTCGGACTTCAGGATATCCCTATGCTCAACAGCATTCCGGGACTTATATATCTTGCACCTGTTACTAAGGAAGATTATATTGCTATGCTGGACTGGTCTTTAACACAGAATGAGTATCCTGTTGCTATTAAAGTTCCGGGCGGCAGCATGATATCAACTGGTACACCTGTAACTAAAGATTTTGGCAAGCTGGACACCTATGAGATTACTAAGAAAGGAAGCAGAGTTGCTATTCTCGGATTTGGAACTTTCTATGAAACTGCTGTAAAAGCCGCTGATATTCTTAAGACTTCACACGGAATTGACGCAACTGTTATCAATCCTTACTATATCTCAGGTATTGACGCAGACACTCTTAATGAATTAAAGAAAGACCACGCTGTAGTTGCAACTCTTGAGGACGGCTATCTTGAAGGCGGCTTCGGTGCTAAGATTGCAGCGTTCTACGGTTCTTCTGATATGAAGGTATTAAACTTCGGTATTAAGAAAGAATTTATCGACAGATACGATGCATCAGAAGTATTAAAGGACAACCACCTTACTCCTGAACAGATTGCAGAAGACATCGCAGCAACATTATAATCAAAAAGACATGGCAATCATTTTAATCAATGACTGTCATGTCTTTTTTAGAATTTATCCCTGTCTTTATTTCATCTGATACCTATAGATAGTCGCATTAATCGAGTTCTTATAGGACAATTCCAGCAAATTATTGGCTAAACCAGCCATTTTATCTCTCAATCTACCTATCAAAAGTTTCCTCGTGCCAGCCTGAGCGCCACATTACAGTTATCTCACCAACAGTCTCTAGCAGCACGCCTCAGCATTCCTTTGCAGCCTCCACAAACTCCACAGCCCAGTGTTTCCACGACCACATATCTTCTGCATACTGAACGCCTCTTGCCGCCTTATCCTTCATAGAACCCACATCAGCCACAAGGCTTTTAATCTTCTCTCCAACTTTTTCCAGCTCATCAAGTGAATAATATTCAACTCCTGAATCCATAGGAATCTCTCGCCGCATATAAGTACTTCCGTCTGTAATACTCACGCAGCCATTCATTAACGCAAGCGGCGTCCTGTCATGTATTCCTGCCTTAAACCACGGAAGCTGGTTAATCGACAGACGGGCATTATTATATATATTTGGAAGCTCTCCATACATTACCTCTCCACAGTCCTTAACAAACTCTTTAATAAATGGCAAATCCTCTTTCATAAGAACCTCTGCCTTCGTAAGAAAAGTATCCCAGTTATGTCCATACAGCTTCACAGGCACATGATTTCTTATAAGTTGAACCACAATCTCCTGTCTTATGGCCGCCTGAATATAAACATCCGCCATGAAATTCTCCTGCAGCTTCTCCGCTGTCTGAACTCCACTAATACCCGGATACATCTGCCTTATGGCTTCCTCCTGCGTAAGCTCTGGATTATCAAACAGTCTTTGTGTAAATGTATTAAAAAAATAAACATTTTCACTATCCTGCTTCTTTGCCTTAAAATACACCATATCAGGGTCAGTATAGGACGCTGTGAATATCAGGTCATTATCACGCATATCATATGGCTTCAGACCGCCCTCTGCCTGCTTTGCAGCAAGCGGAAGAACAATACAGCTGTTAATATGAGGATAGGTTTCATCAACAAACTTCTTATGCATCTCATCAAGACATATTACATTCATGTTTTTTAAAGGCACTTTGAGACTGTCATGATGATAGAACGGATGGTCAAGAATATAATGCCATACCGCTTTTCCAAGCCTGTCAAAGCAGTATCTTCCCGAATCATCACATACTGCGTCCAGCTTTGTATTAATATCAAACACATAATCAAAAGGCTGGGAGTCATACTCATCAGCCAGCACACACAGCTTATCCTTCTGTGTGGCTTTATCTAGTCTGATATGCATGACTTCCCAGCCCATAGCTTTTAATTCTTCACTTATACAGTCAATAAAGTAAGTTGTTGAGTCATAGCATATAGAACCATTACTTAAGAAAAGTATTCTATCTGACACAACCAATCAGCTCCTTAATATCTGCTACATTATTCTTTTCCATATATTCCCTGATTCCATCAATAACCTTAATAGTTGTATATGGATCATTAAAATTCGCTGTTCCAACAGCAACTGCACTCGCACCAACCATAATCATTTCAAGTGCATCCTCTGCTGTTCTGATTCCTCCCATTCCGATTATAGGAAGGTTAATTGCATTGGCAACCTGATAAACCATTCTTACTGCGATTGGATGAATAGCAGGTCCTGACACACCCGCAGTCTTGTTAGCTACTGCAAATGTTCTTCTGTTCACATCAATCTTCATACCTGTAAGAGTATTGATAAGTGAAACCGCATCAGCACCACCTGCCTCTACAGCCTTTGCCATCTCTGTGATATCAGTAACATTAGGACTTAACTTCATAATAACCGGCTGCTTTGCTACCTTTTTAACCGCCTTAGTAATAGCCTCTGCAGAAGATGGAACCTGTCCGAAAGCAATTCCTCCCTCTTTGACATTAGGGCATGAGATATTGATTTCAAGAAGGTCAACTGGCTGTTCACCAAGCTTTTCAACAGCGTCTACATAATCTGCCTCAGATTTTCCACATACATTAACAATAATCTTAGTATCATACTGCTTAAGGAATGGAATGTCTCTTTTTACAAATGTATCAAGTCCCGGATTCTGTAATCCGATAGCATTCATCATTCCACCGTAAGTCTCGGCAATTCTTGGTGTAGGATTGCCCGGCCATGGAATATTGGCAACACCCTTTGTTGTCACTGCACCGAGTCTGTTAAGGTCAACATACTCTCCATACTCCATGCCTGAGCCGAATGTTCCGGAAGCAACTGTCACAGGATTCTTTAATTCAACTCCTGCAATATTGACTGACATATTAATATCGCTCATTACAGTTCTACCTCCTTAACATTAAATACCGGACCTTCCTTGCACACTCTCTTATTCTTAACCTGAGAATGGTCGTCAATCTCAGTTGATTTACATACACATGCAAGACATGCACCAATTCCGCATGCCATCTTCTCTTCTAATGAAACATAACACGGAATATCATTCTCAAGTGCATATGCCTTAATTGCACGAAGCATAGGAGTTGGTCCACATGCAAATATAACATCTGCCTCAACCTTTTCCTGTTTTACAGCATCTAATACATTACCCTTTGCTCCAACGCTTCCATCTTCAGTTGCAATATACACATCTGTATCAGCAACTGCTTCAAAATCTTCCTTAAGGAAAGTCTGGCTGTTTCTGTAACCGACTACAACATTCTTGTGGCAGTCTAATCTTCTTGCAAGTTCAAGCATAGGCGGAACACCTATTCCACCTCCGAAAAGAATAGCTTTATCAAAGCTTCTGCCATCTGCCTTAAGCTCTGCAGCAATTTTCCCCAAGTCATAACCATTGCCAAGAGGTCCCTGAATATCAAGATATTCTCCTGCCTTCATCTTAGAGAATTCCTCTGTTCCCTTTCCGGCAACCCTGAATACAATTCTCAAATTATTATCCTCAACCTTACATATACTGATAGGTCTTGGTAACATTCTTGAACCATCATTAGAATATACTGATATAAACTGTCCTGCCTTAGCGGCCTTAGCAATATCCTTTGTTTCAAACCATATTTCATAGACTCCGTCAGCAAGACAATCCGCCTTAAGAATCTTCGCATTTTCTCTGTACGCCATGATAATCTCCATTATTAACCTGTGTGTAAATATGTATAATTACTTGCCAAGTGCTCCGTTGATATCAGCAATCATATCAAGAGCAGCCTGTCTTGAAGCTTCTCCGAAGTTCTTCTCACCAAACTTCGCATACTGCTCCTTAGTATATGCTGCAATAATTCCTCTTGAGCTGTTTACAATAGCTCCAAGTCCGTCAGGATTAAAGAAATCAACAAGATCCTTGCCCTGTCCGCCCTGTGCACCATATCCTGGTACAAGGATATACGCCTTAGGCATAACCTTTCTTAATACTCTTCCCATCTCTGGGTAAGTAGCTCCAACAACCGCACCGACATTACTGTAATCTCCGTCCATGCTTGAAGCTCCCCACTCATTAACCTTCTCACCAACTAACTCGTATAATGGTCTTCCGTTAATAAGCTGATCCTGGAATTCTCCACTTGAAGGATTAGATGTCTTAACAAGTATAAATATACCTCTGTCCTGCTCATTACAAACCTTAATAAATGGATTGATACCATCAGAGCCAAGATATGGATTAACAGTTGCAAAATCTTCGTCAAAAGGAGTAATTGCCTTAGAGCCAACATTTACCTTTCCAAGATGTGCTACCGCATAAGCCTCAGAAGTTGAACCAATATCGCCTCTCTTAACATCACCGATAACAATCATGCCTTTCTCGTGACAGTAATCAACTGTTTTCTTGAATGCCTTAAGTCCTTCAATTCCAAACTGCTCATACATTGCAATCTGTGGTTTAACAGCTGGAACAATGTCATATATATTATCTATAATGCCTTTGTTATACTGCCATATAGCCTCTGCTGCTCCCTCAAGTGTCTCACCATACTGCTCAAATGCAACATCTGCAAGATGCTTTGGAAGATACTTCATCATTGGATCAAGTCCTACAACTATTGGTGCATTAGTCTCTACAATCTTATCAACAAGCTTCTTAATCATTAATCTACTTTAGCCTCCTTATTTCATACGCAAAATCACTTTATTCTACAACTTTGGAACTTCTCTTTCAATAAGAATTTCTGTTCCATTATGGTCTGAATACACAACTCTTCCATTAACAAGCGTATATAAAACCTTTCCATACACATGCTTTCCTTCAAATGGAGTATTCTTTCCCTTTGAAGCAAATCTGTTGCTGTCAATATCATACTCTTCTGTAGGATTAACAACTGTTATATCAGCAACTTTTCCCGGTGCAAGAACTCCCCTGTCAATTCCAAGTATCTTAGCCGGATTATAACTCATTTTCTCAACCATCTGTAACGGAGTAAGCACTCCTGTTCTTACAAGCTCAGTAATAGTAACCGGAACTGCTGTTTCAAGACCTACTACACCAAACGGTGCTTCGTCAAAAGGTCTTTCCTTCTCAGTAGGATGATGTGGAGCATGGTCTGTTGCAATAACATCAATAACCCCTGATGCAAGCGCTTCTTTAAGAGCCTTTACATCATCTGCCTTTCTTAAAGGAGGGTTAATCTTAAAGTTTGCATCATCCCCGTTCACCGCATCCTCTGTCAGTGTGAAATGATGTGGGGCAACCTCTGCTGTCACTGGAATCCCCTGTTCCTTGGCAATCTTTATAATAAATGCTGATTCCTTATTAGACACATGACTTATATGCAGCTTTGCACCTGTATTCTTTGCAAGAAGAATATCTCTTGCAACAATAACATCCTCAACGGCATCCATTATTCCGAAAAGACCAAGTTCCTTGGCTCTCTCTCCGGCATTCATAACACCTCTTGCAGCCAAGTTAGTATCTTCACAATGTGCAAATACCGGAATATCAACCTCTGCTGCCTGCCTCATAGCCTGCCTTGCAGTTCTTGCATTCATAATAGTTCCGCCATTGTCACTGACTGCAACAGCACCTGCATCCTTAAGAGCCTCAAAATCAGTAAGATATTCTCCCTCCTGACCCGCAGTCATGGCTGCTATTGTATACAGATTAATGTCAGTAACCTCTTCTGCCTTATCTGTTACATATTGCAGCATATCAACATTATCAATTACAGGTTTCGTGTTAGGCATCATGCAGACTGTTGTATATCCGCCTCTTGCTGCTGCTCTTGAGCCTGTTCTGATTGTTTCCTTATGCTCAAGTCCCGGTTCCCTGAAATGTGCATTAAGGTCAACCAGTCCGGGCATAACCATACAGCCTGATGCATCAATCACTTCATCAGCCTGTGACTCATCAATATTCTCTTCCATTGCTGCAATAAATCCGTCATTAATAAGCACATCAATAACTTTGTCTGTTTTACTTGCAGGGTCAAGTACTCTGCCTTCTTTAATCAGTATGTTCATTCGCCCAATCTCCCCTCTAAGTTTTTCTCTTCAAAAATATTGGCTGGTACAGGCTTTCCAAAATAATATCCCTGTATATAATCCACACCAAGACTTTTAAGCAGTTCAAACTGCTCCTTATGTTCAACACCTTCGACAACAATCTTAGTACCGATAGTCTTGGAAAGGTCGACTATAAGCTTAATAAATGCCTGTGCATAATCATCTTCAACAATATCATCAATAAATGTCTTATCAACCTTAATGATATCAAGAGGAAGTTGCTTTATATAGTTAAGTGAAGAATAACCTGTACCAAAATCATCAAGTGCAATCCTAGGTCCTAACTTCTTAAGTCCTGTAATAATATCCATAACTCTCTGCATATCATTAATTGCAAATGATTCTGTAATCTCAAGTACTATATTCTTAGGATTAACACCTGTTTTATCAAGAATTCTTTTAATATTTTCGACAACATCCTTCTGTAAAAGCTGCACTACTGACAGATTCACATTAATATAGAAATCTGGATGTCCATTATCATTCCATAGCTTACATCTTCTGCATGCTTCCTCAAGGACATAGTCACCAATTGAAGTAATAAGTCCAAGATATTCTGCCAGCGGTATGAACTCACCCGGCCCCATAAATCCCAGTGCTTTGCTGTCCCATCTTACAAGCGCCTCACAGGAAGTACACATCTGTGTATTAACATCAACAACGGGCTGATAGAATACTACGAATTCATCAATTCCTGTAGAAACTGCCTGTCTCATGTTATTCTCGATATCAAGCCTCTTGGCTGTTGAATTCTCAACCTCACTGCTGTAATAAGTATAGCCGTTCTTTCCTGACCTCTTTGCCTCATACATCGCAACATCTGCCATTCTTGTTATTTCATGAACATCAACACTGTTATCCGGGAACACTGCAACTCCCATACTCATTGTACAGAAATATTCAGTTTCCATAAGATACCACGGCTTATTAAACAAAGCAGTTATATTGCCAATAATATTATTTATGTCTCCAAATATTTCAGGTTCAACTATTATTACAAATTCATCTCCACCCATTCTGTAACAATGTCCACGCAAACCTGGAATTCCCGTAAGTCCTGCCGCAATCTGCTGAAGAAGTATATCCCCATACTGATGGCCAAGTCCATCATTAATATGCTTGAAATCATCAAGATCAATAAACAGTACCGCTCCTTTAAGTCCTGCCTTTTCCGTTCTTCTTATAACTTTTCTTAAATCGACTTCACATTTCATACGGTTATACAGACCTGTAAGAAAATCATTATGTGCCTGATATTCAATCTTCTGCTGATTCTTTTTCTTCTGGGTAATATCTACGGCGGTCACAACAATAACCTCACTTCCGTCAATCCACTCCAATTCAGAAAACCTCACCTCAAACCACAATCCTGACTCTGTATTATAGCGTTCCATGGATGCTCCGATGCTTCTATGTACATCTTCGCATGTAAACACATCCTCCAAACATTCCCTTATTGTATCCCGAACCTCCTGTACATTAGCTGCCATCTCATTCTCAAACAATATATTGCCAGAATACCTGCTGCACACAATAATTCCAGAGCCTATATTATCAAGAATCTTCTGTAAAACATCATAAGATGATATAAGTGAATTATTAATTACCTTGCTCTGTGCTATACCATGAAGTACCAGTGCCATGTCGCTTATGTATTCCTTAATCTTATTATCTGATACTGCCTGTACATCATTACTAAGAACTATAAGATACATTGCTTTTACATTATTAATTAAAATCGGTACTGTTATGCTCAGTTTTACTCCAAGTCTGTCCAGAAGCCCTTTCTGTGCTGTATCCGCATTTCCTTCGTATGTAATCTTAATTGCATCTGAACATAATACAAACTCTGACCGTTTAACCGTGCCTGATTCATCTTTAAAACAATTTCCGGTTTCAGATATCACATGCATAGTGTCACTTTCCCTGTCTATCTGCATTACAACAGCATCACATACATCCATGCTGTCAGTAATACATTCAAGAACACTATCTGCTGCCTGAGTAAATGTAACATTATTTTCAAGCATACGTATAATTTCTGAAAGCCCTATATTTCTGTTATTATCACTACCCAAAATATTCCTCCAGCAATACACAAATCTAATAATATTATAGCCTATTACAATCTTTTTGGAAACTGATTTTTGCATGATTTTACAATCATTTCAATATACATTTTTAATTTAACAGATAATTAATTGTTTTATCTTTTTGAGGGTGTTATTATATCTCTATATCAATTTATTTATGAGGATTATTATGGATATTATTAAATTCAACACAACATTAAAAGCTTCTGGAAAGGATTATTTCAAGATTGTATTTTGGAACAGATTTATAAGAAACCCAATTGAACTTATTCTATCATGGCTTCCTGCCGTAATTTCGCTCGTACTTTTGTGCCTGCATTATTATTCCAGCTTTTTACTGATTCTTTATGCTGTATGCTGGTTTTACCCAATATATATTTTTGGATACCAGTTCAGGTCAAGTGTTAACTATCATTTAAAGCACAGGGATCCATCAGAAGAAGCCCCATGTACAATTACGCTTATGAATAATGCTATTATGGCAGATATTCCAGAGCATAATCTTGTATACACATATGAGTGGAATCAGTTCACTAATGTTTACAACAAATTCGGCTATTACATGTTATTTAACAAAGGACGTATGATTGTCATGTTAAGTCAGAAGGACATGTCAGATGATATCAAAGCTGCTGTTCCTGCCTATATCAAGTCACATGTTGACAGAAACATTTGCAAAATCAATTTCTAAAAACTATACACAAAAGGCGTTTCAAACAATTACATCTGAAACGCCTTTTATCATACTCTTTTAAGTTATCTTGCAAGCCATCCGCCATCAACAGCCAGTGTAAATCCATTAACATAATCCGATGCAGCTGATGCAAGAAACACAACCGCTCCCTTCATATCATCAGGAGTTCCCCAGCGTCCTGCCGGAATTCTGTCTATAATAGCTTCACTTCTGTCAGAATCGCTCCTTAACTGTGCCGTATTATTAGTAGCCATATATCCTGGTGCAATAGCATTAACATTAATGTTATGGCATGCCCACTCATTACACATAGCTTTTGTAAGTCCCATACCAGCACTCTTACTTGCTGTATAAGAAGGAACTCTTATGCCCCCCTGATATGAAAGCATGGAATTGATATTAATAATCTTACCACCATGTCCCTGCTTAATATACTGCTTTGCAAATGCCTGGCTTAAGAAGAATACCATCTTCTGATTAACCTGAATAACACTATCCCATTCATCTTCAGTGAAATCAATAGCATCATTCCTCTTAATAAGTCCTGCATTATTAACAAGAATGTCAACCTTTCCAAAAGCTGCAAGTGCACCATTCACAATAACCTCTATAGCTGACATATCTGAAAGGTCTGCTATAACCTCCGCAAATTCTCCTCCATCAGCTTCAATAAGCTTCTTAGTATCCTCGCAGGATCTTCTTGCAACACCTACAACCTTAGCACCTGCCTGTGCAAGTGCAACGGACATTCCCTGTCCAAGGCCTGTATTGGCGCCTGTAACTACTGCAACCTTTCCATCTAGTCTGAATGCATCAATTATAGACATATATTCTTCTCCTTCTAAATCCATTTAATTAAAACCTATTATATTATTAGCAATCTTGTACCCCTGCTTAGATATCCATCTTCCTGCAGATGTAGGGATATTAACAGACCAGCCCAAAAGACTGTGTCGTAACTTCTTGTAAAGCACTTCATCCTTATCCTTAGCATACTGCCAGAGTGCCTTCTTCTTCGCAAGATGTTCCTTTGTTCCAGATACAATTAAGAATATAGACGATACTTCCATCATAATTCTTAAATAGTTAATCATATATTTTCTACAGTTAATATTCTTAGGATTTTCTGAAATAAACGAATCAATCATTCTCTTATTAACAGAAAGCTGCTGGTCAATTCTTGAAATCATAACACTCTCATTAACAGACTGATCTTCTCGTCCAATAAAATATCTGTAGAAATTAGTATTTACGTAATACATGTTCTTAACATACGGAAGTGGCTCGAACACAAATATGTTATCAACATAAAATGTATGCTTAGGAAGCTCTAATCCACAATCCTTTAAAAGCTGTGTTCTATATACAACAGTATGCATAAGAATATACTGGTCAACCTTAAAATCGCCTATATTAATATCATCCCATGTAAACATCTGCTCTACAGGAAATACATTCTCGTAGTGGATAACTTTCTTTCTCTTGGCTCCGACCTTTTCATATACATAGTTTGCAATAACCATATCCGGCTCACTGCCCTCTTCAAAACTTCTTAATGTAGCAAGCATTCTTTTGTAACTTTTGCCATCTACCCAGTCATCACTGTCAACAACCTTAAAGAACCTTCCTGTTGCATGCTTAAGACCTGTATTTACAGCCTCACCATGTCCACCATTCTCCTGATGTACAGCTTTGACAATATCCGGATATTCCTTCTCATATCTTTTGGCTATTTCATATGTATTATCCTTTGTTGAACCATCATCAACTATAATAACCTCAACTTCATCCCCACCGGCAAGCACTGTATTAATACAATGTTCCATATACTCTGCGGAGTTGTAACATGGTATTGCAAATGATAATAATTTACCCATCAAATTTCTCCTTTACATTCTGTCAGGGCATTCAATCGCAAGTAAATCAATACACTGCTCGAGAATGCTCTTCGTAAGGCTTATAAGTGCAATATAGCTTGCTTTCTTAACCTCGTCAGGTTCTGAAAGTATCTTATTATTATGATAAAAGCCGTTAAATGCGTTAGATACCTCATATATAAACTGACATATCTTATGTGGTGCATTATCCTTATATGCCCCATCAATTATATCTGCAAACTTAATAAGTGATAAAGAAAGATTCTTCTCACTTTCTTCTGTAGAAGCCATAATCTTAAGGTTATCTGTGCTTCCACCATTTTCTGTATATTTGTTAAGGATAGACTTAATTCTTACAATTGTGTAAAGAATATATGGTCCTGTATTACCCTCAAATGATGAAAATCTCTCAATATCAAACACATAGTCCTTTGATGCCTGATTAGAAAGATCTCCATACTTTAATGCAGCAAGTCCTACTATCTTAGCTGTATCTCTTGCTTCTGTCTCTTCAACAGTTCTGTTAGACATAATTTTCTCATATACAGCTTCATCAATATCAGCTATAAGATGCTCAAGTCTCATAACACCACCTGAACGCGTCTTGAATGGCTTACCATCTTTACCGTTCATAGTACCAAAGCCCACAAATCTCATATCTGCATCAGGCGCTACAATCCCAGCCTTCTTAGCCGTTCTGAATACCTGTGTAAAATGAAGTTCCTGCCTCTTATCAGCAAGATAAATATATGTATCAGGATGATATAACTTTTCTCTTTCAACAATAGTAGCAAGGTCAGATGTTGCATAAAGTGCCGCACCATCAGATTTTCTTACGATACATGGTGGAAGCTCCTTAGTATCACCTTCCTGCTGTATATCTACAACAGTTGCGCCCTGGCTTTCATAAGCAATTCCGTCTGCAATCATCTTATTAACCATATCGTCAATATATGGCTGTGCATCTGATTCACCTTTCCATAAATCAAAATGTACATTAAGATTATCATAATTCTTCTTAAGGTCAGCCTTAGAAACATTCATGATATGATGCCATATTGCACGACATGCCTTGTCACCGCTCTGTAACTTAAGTGTAGCTTCATGAGCTCTTTCTGCAAATGCAGCATCTTCCTTAGACTTTGCAGAAGCTGCCGGATAAATCTCTTCAAGCTCAGAGATTGTAAATGGCGCTTCCTCTGGATACTCACCAGTAAAACTGTCATCAAAATACGGAAGTTCTGGTTTTCTGTCTCTTAATTCTTCAATGATAAGTCCCATCTGCAAGCCCCAGTCTCCAAGATGAACATCCCCTATAGTTTTATTTCCGGCAAATGTATTGATTCTCTTAACACTTTCTCCGATAACTGCAGAACGTAAATGTCCGACATGAAGAGGCTTTGCAGCATTAGCTCCGCCATAATCTACAATAACAGTCTTTTCCTTATCAGCATTAAAATATCCAAACTTCTCTGTTTCAGACATCTCATTAAGATATCCAGCCAGATAATCCTCACATATATTAATATTGATAAATCCAGGCTTAACACTCTCAATCTTAGAAAACATCTTGTTATCTGTTAACTTTGCAACGACCTCATCAGCGATCATAAATGGTGCTTTCTTATATGCTTTGGCTGCTGCCATAGCACCATTACACTGAAATTCGCACAAGTCAGGTCTGTTAGAAACTGTAACTTTCGCATATGCCTCATCATATCCACATTCAGTGAATACATTTTTAATCTCATCAGTAATAAGTTCAATAATCGTCTTCATATTCTCCACCTTTTACAATATCTAATAAACCACCTTTACAAGAAACAGCCCATAACTCTCTGCCGGTAATGACATCTGTACGTTCTCCCCATCAAGACACCGCTTCACATCTTCCGGCTTCTTAATGCCATTGCCTGCATCAAGCAGCATCCCAATCATAAATCTTGCCATATTATGAAGAAAATCATCAGCTTCAATCCTTATGTAAGCTCTTGTTCCTTCATACTGAATGTTTATCCTCTTAATAGTTCTCTCTGTGCTTTTGTTCTTCTTTGCTGTTGTAAATGCCTTAAAATCATGTTTTCCTTCAAAATATCCGGCAGCCTTTCTCATGGCATCAAAATCCGGCATACTGAATGTATGATACGCATATTTTCTTCTGAACACATTAGCTACATTACCTGTATCCAGTCTGTACTCATATATCTTGGACTTTGCATTAAGCTGGCTGTGAAATCTTTCATCAACCTGTGAAACAGACATAACCGCAATATCTCTCGGCAGATATCTGTTAAGATAATTCTTAATATCAAGTGCCTTAACTTCCTTCTCAAGCTTGAAATTCGCTGTCTGGCAAAGTGCATGCACGCCCTTTTCTGTTCTTGATCCAACATACATGTCAACTGTCTCACCAGTCATTCTTGCTATTATCTCACACAGTCTGCTCTCTATAGTATTCGTGCTGGCATCCTTGCCCAGTCTTTGCCAACCATCATATCTTCCACCATCGTACTCTATCTCTATACGGTAATTATACATTATTCGTCTTCCAAAACCTTTTCTATTGTATTAATAATTACAGCACTATCAAATGGCTTCTGAATAAAATCAGCAGCACCTCTCTTTAATGCCTCAACCATATTAGTCTTCTGACCAGCGGCAGTTACCATAATAACCTTTGCCCCTGGATCAATCTCAATAATCTCTCTTACTGCTTCTATACCATCCATAACAGGCATTGTAATATCCATTGTAACAACATCAGGCTTATACAACCTGAATTTTTCTACGCCTTCTACCCCATTAACTGCCTCTGATACAACCTCATGACCTGCATCTTCAAGCATATTTCTTAAAAATTTTCTTGATGTCTTAGAATCATCTACTATCAAAATTTTTGCCATAACTATTCTCCTTATTAAGCTGAAAGCTGGATTTTATTATCAGCAGCCATTAAAATCTTAAATACATTATCTTCAATATTGAAAGTCACAACATAAAAACCAGTATCTGCCGTAACTTCTGTGTCTTTATAAAAAACTGGCGGGTGAAGTGTTACTTCAATATCTGCTTCCCCAAGTTTAGTTGCATATGCCCCATTCATCACATTAATAAGTTCACATAATGCATCATAAGCATCTTCATCGAATTCTTCAATATCTTCCTGTGCAAATGTCGATGCCACTTTCAAAAGTTCCCTGTTATCACCAGCTACGCCAAGAAACACATCAATATCCCCATCCATAACCTGACAGCCAATAAACTGACCCTTATATTCTCTTTCGTAATCTATCTGGTTCAGTTCAATATTACAATTCATGAACATTCCAAGACTTTTCAATGTACACTGCATCTGCGTCTTGTAATAATCATTGTCCATATGCAGAAATGTTTCAACAAGTGTATCCGTATCTCCCTGCTTTATGACTTGTAACTCTCTGTCAGTGAACACGTTATCTGAGTGATTCTTTGCAATATATCTGCCGAGTATTCTGTCCTTCATAGTTTTTCTCCTTCTCGTTGATTTAGCGCCCCAAAATATACCCTGTTCATTCACATTAATATATAAATACTTAATCCATTATACATCATACCATTGTTCAATAGCAATAATTTCAGAAGAAATTACATTTTATCATGAAAAAAACACCCGGACAAAACAATCTGTCCGGGTTAAATACTATTATTAATTACTTATCTTCCACTGAATAGTTAGGAGCTTCCTTTGTGATATGGATATCATGTGGATGACTCTCTCTTAAAGCTGCTGAAGACATCTTAATAAACTGAGCTGTTTCCTGAAGTACCGGGATTGTAGGTGCTCCACAATATCCCATACCTGAACGTAAACCACCCATAAGCTGGAATATAGTATCTTCAACAAGTCCCTTATAAGCAACTCGTCCTTCAACACCCTCAGGAACAAGCTTCTTGGCACCTGTCTGGAAATATCTGTCCTTGCTTCCATTCTCCATTGCAGCGATAGAACCCATTCCTCTGTATACCTTATACTTTCTTCCCTGGAATAACTCAAATGTTCCAGGAGCTTCGTCACATCCTGCAAGAAGGCTTCCTAACATGCAGACATTACCACCTGCTGCAATAGCCTTAACGATATCTCCTGAATACTTGATACCACCATCAGCAATTACAGGAACACCATACTTCTTAGCCTCTGCATAAGCATCCATAACGGCTGTAACCTGTGGTACACCAATACCTGCAACAACTCTTGTTGTACAGATAGAACCAGGTCCGATACCAACCTTAACAGCATCTACACCAGCCTCGCAGAGAGCCTTTGCAGCTGCACCTGTTGCAATATTACCGGCAATAACCTGAAGATCAGGGAATGCTGATTTAATATCTTTAAGAGTTGTAATAATATTCTTAGAATGACCATGAGCTGAATCAATTACAATACAGTCAACACTTGAATTAACAAGTGCCTGAACTCTGTCCATAACATTAGCTGTGATACCAACAGCAGCACCTGCTAAAAGTCTGCCCTGTGAATCATGTGCTGAAGATGGATACTTAACGCTCTTCTCGATATCCTTAATTGTAATAAGTCCTCTTAATTTATAATCATCATCAACGATAGGAAGCTTCTCTTTTCTTGCCTTGCCTAATATCTTCTTAGCCTCTTCAAGAGTAGTTCCAACTGGAGCAGTGATAAGATTCTCGCTTGTCATGCACTCCTTGATTGGTCTTTCAAAATGCTCCTCAAACTTAAGGTCTCTGTTAGTAATGATACCAACAAGCTTGCCATTATCATCTGTGATAGGTACTCCGGAGATTCTGAACTTGCCCATAAGGTCATTAGCTTCCTGTAATGTATTATCTGGATGTAAGAAAAATGGGTCTGTGATAACACCATTCTCTGAACGCTTAACCTTGTCTACTTCTTCTGCCTGAGCTTCTACTGACATATTCTTATGAATAATACCAATACCGCCCTGTCTAGCCATTGCGATTGCCATTCTGTGTTCTGTAACTGTGTCCATGCCTGCACTCATTAAAGGAATGTTAAGTTTAATATTCTTAGTGAGCTGTGTTGAGAGGTCAATCATATTAGGTGTTACTTCTGAATACTGTGGAACTAAAAGTACGTCGTCAAATGTAATGCCTTCACCAATAATTTTACCCATTTTGCTAAAATCCTCGCTTTCTGTTGTGTTTTAATATATAGAAAAAATCCGAATAAATAAATTAATCCGGATGTTTCTACGAGTCTCTGACATCTTAGTCAGTTTATAAATATGTTACAAGAGAATATAACAAAACTGCCGCTAAAAGTCAAACATTTTTTATAAATGTGCAACTCCGTTGCCAACAGCACTTACAATTGCTTCTTTCATTGAATCATCCGGAAGCATAAACAGTCTTATCATCTCATTGCTGTCATTGTCATATGTGTATATTACAATATCTCCGGGGTCATCAACTCCTGATGAACAATTGTATGTCCTTAACTGCTGCCTTGCCTTGCCCAAAGCTTCCTGACTGTTTACTTTGGCAACCAAAGTTGCTCTTGTAAGGTCAAAGCTTCCCACATTCTTTCTCACAGACTTAGCCATAATCTTATCTATAGTGAGGCTTCCGTTAACATATGAATATTCATATTCAGCGTTATAATATTCAAATACAAATACCGTAAAAAATATAAATATAACAAGAACTATTACACCCAGCCATCCTGTCTGCACAATTGTTGTCGCTGCGAGCAGACATGCAATCACAAGTATTATTCTGTAAAAAATTGAAATCTTAGGAGCGGTAACTTTAACAATCTGCTCTACTGTTCCTTCTATCATAATTCAATAACCTTTCTTTAAAGCAATATGCCCGGCGGGAAATTACCCACCGGGCTGTAAGTTTTAATTATATTGTGGAATTACATCATTCCGCCCATGCCTGCACCACCTGCTGGCATAGCTGGAGCATCTTCCTTAATATTAGCAACAACTGATTCAGTTGTAAGAAGTGTTGAAGCAACGCTTGTAGCATTCTGTAATGCACTTCTTGTAACCTTAGCCGGATCAAGAATACCAGCATCAATCATATTGACATACTCTTCCTTGTATGCATCAAATCCTGTACCAACTTCAGACTCTCTTACCTTATTGATGATAACAGCACCTTCAAGACCTGCATTATATGCAATGTGGAATAATGGAGCTTCAAGGGCCTTTAAGATAATCTGGGCACCAATCTTCTCATCTCCACTGAGTGTCTTAACAAGCTCTGCAACCTTCTTAGAAGCATGGATGTAAGCAGAACCACCACCTGATACTACACCTTCTTCAACAGCAGCTCTTGTTGCATTAAGAGCATCTTCCATACGAAGCTTAGCTTCCTTCATCTCTGTCTCTGTTGCAGCACCAACTCTGATAACAGCTACACCACCTGCAAGCTTAGCAAGTCTTTCCTGTAACTTCTCTTTATCAAATTCAGAAGTTGTCTCCTCAAGCTGTGCCTTAATCTGTGCAACTCTTGCATCAATATCTTCCTTAGCACCTTCGCCATCAACAATAACTGTATTTTCTTTCTGAACCTTAACAGACTTAGCTCTACCAAGCATATCCATTGTTGTATCCTTAAGTTCAAGTCCAAGTTCCTCAGAAATAACCTGGCCACCTGTAAGAATTGCGATATCCTTAAGCATCTCTTTTCTTCTGTCACCATATCCAGGAGCTTTAACAGCAACAACATTGAATGTTCCTCTTAACTTATTAACAATAAGTGTTGTAAGAGCCTCACCCTCAACATCCTCTGCTATAATAAGAAGTTTAGAACCACTCTGAACAATCTGCTCAAGAACTGGTAAAATTTCCTGAATATTAGAAATCTTCTTATCTGTAATAAGGATATATGGATTATCAAGAACTGCTTCCATCTTATCCATATCTGTAGCCATATATGCTGAAATGTATCCTCTGTCGAACTGCATACCTTCTACAAGATCAAGTTCTGTCTTCATTGTCTTAGATTCCTCGATTGTGATAACACCATCGTTAGAAACCTTCTCCATAGCATCAGCTACCATCTGTCCAACTTCTTCATCACCTGCTGAAATAGCTGCAACCTTAGCAATCTGATCCTTGCCTGTTACCTTCTCGCTCATATGTGCGATAGCGTCAACAGCACAATCAGTAGCCTTCTTCATTCCCTTTCTTAATACGATTGGGTTAGCACCTGCTGCAAGGTTCTTCATACCTTCATTAATCATAGCCTGTGCAAGAACAGTAGCTGTTGTTGTACCATCACCTGCAACATCATTAGTCTTAGCTGCTACTTCCTTAACAAGCTGTGCGCCCATATTCTCGAATGCATCTTCAAGTTCAATATCCTTAGCAATAGTAACACCATCGTTAGTGATAAGTGGTGCACCATATGACTTATCAAGAACAACATTACGTCCCTTAGGTCCGATAGTTACTCTTACTGTATTAGCTAACTTATTAACACCTTCCTCTAAAGCCTTTCTAGCTTCAATTCCGTACTTGATTTCCTTTGCCATAATAATAGCCTCCTAAATAAATATACTTCTTATATGTTCATACCGCCCTCATCTGCAACTGACATTGTCAATTATTCAATGATAGCAAGAATATCAGACTGCTTTACAATGATGAGATTCTCATCTTCATCAAGTTTAACCTCTGTTCCAGAATACTTAGAATAAATAATCTTATCACCAGGCTTAACCTGCATAACAACTTCCTTACCATCAACAACTCCGCCAGGACCTACAGCAATAACCTCTGCCTGCTGTGGCTTTTCCTTAGCCTGTCCAGGAAGTACGATTCCTGATTTAGTAGTCTCCTCTGCAACTAATGCTTTAATAACAACTCTGTCTCCTAATGGTACTAATTTCATTATATATTCCTCCATTCCGCTGTCTTCACATGAGAGTGAACCCTTCATGGCAGCATTCATTTTCTTGTTAGCACTCATTCTTTTCGAGTGCTAACCACTGCACATAATGTAACACTTCACGCTTTTATTTGTCAACAGCTAATTCAAATATATTATATTTTTTAGATTTTATTAATAATTATTATTTAACACCCATTTTTATTGATTTTCCATAATAAAACAGATACTGCTGTGCAAATCCCCCCAGTTCCCCAAACTGTTCCTTTGCAAAAGCAGCAATCTTATCCTTTGGAGTGTCCACACCGCCAAAATACATTGTCTCCATAATTCTTTTAATCCACACATCAACAGGAAATGCTTCTTTCTTTCCAAGTCCGAAAAGGCATACGCAGTTGGCAACCTTCTCTCCGACGCCTTTTATTGCCATAAGTTCCTTAATACACGAATCATAATCCATGCTCTTAAGTTCATTTCTGTCAAACTGACCTGCCATATTTCTTCTTATTGCATCCATAATATAGGGCGCCCTGAATCCTGTCTTTAACTCTTTAAAGTCCTCTTCACTTGCATCGGCAAGCTGTTCAAGTGTTGGAAATGTATACATATCTGTTCCGCCATATGTTCCCTTATATGTACCAAACTTTGCAGATATATCGGCTACTATCTTCTTAATATGAGGTATCTGCTTATTCTGCGATATAATGAATGATATAAGAGTTTCAAAAAAATCCTGATTAAGAATCCTCACTCCCCACATACTTTCGATTGCATCCTTCAACTTATCATCTTTTTCCAGCAGTTTATTCTTAATTACCGAATAATCCCTGTCCATATCAAAATAATCTTTCCATACATTTACATATTCATCTTCTTCCGTATCATAGAATGTAACGGTATCGTCCTCCTGTGACACATGCAGTACATGCCCCTTTGCAGCCAATACATAATCCTCTTCATCAAGCTTTACAAAATGAAAACACTGACCACATTCCAATGTCTGTGCCAGGTCGAAATCACATACATTTTTTAATTTATAATCTGACATAAAATTCCTCCATAAATATGCTTTACATTTGCAATTATCTCGTTATACAATCGTATATGATTATAACAGAATTTTCAGGAGACCACACATGAAACATATAAAATATTGGGCGTCTCTTTTAACCGGAGCCGTAATTCTTGCATCCCTATGCGGATGCACATTACCGTTTACGAATGATAACAGCTCTGACAGTTCTACAGAGATTTCATATACAGCATTTGACAATAAAGCAACTGACACAGAAGATATAATTAATTTCATCATAGAAGCAATGTCGGATAACCAGACTTCATGTAACATATTTGTTCCCGACCCTGACCTTATAGATGCCAATGAATGGCTGACAAGAATAAGCGGAATTGAGCAGATAAAATGTGAATACCGCAGAATTAAAGATGGTTATAACCTTGTTGTAACATTTGAATGCTGGGATAATTATGCAATTATAAAAGCTTTTAATTCAGGAAACACTTCCCAGTTAAATAGCCGTCAGGTTGAACTCTATAACAAATACATAGAAGTTCTTGCCGAAGTAACCTCACCTGCAAGAAGCGATTATGAAAATGAACTGGCAATCCACGATTATCTTGTATCACATATAACGTACATTGATAATGGTGGTTCAACTTTTAATGCCTATGACGCTATGATTAATGGTGAGGCTGTATGCAGCGGTTATACAGAAAGTTTCAAAACATTTATGGATATGTTAGGAATCGAGAATTATACAATATCCGGAAAGGCTGGTAATGAACAACATATATGGAATGTTGTTAAGCTTGATAATGACTGGTATCAGGTAGATGTCACATGGGATGACCCGGTAGGCAGCTCACAGGAATATATTGACCACAGTTACTTCAATATATCTGATTCAGATATGGCAATTGATCATACATGGACATCTGATTCCAATGAAACTAATCCAGCTAACGGATATATATATACATATCCTGTTCAGGCTAAGCTTCATTCAGCAGGAACACAATATGAACTTGACCGTTATATATTAAGGTGTATTAAAAGCCGTTCCCAGCATATAGAATTCACAACAACTAACGAACTTGATATTAAATCCGCTGTTTCCAATGCCGGTGTACAGCTTTCGTACTCATACAAAACAACCATACGAAACAATTATACAATGTATTCTGTTACATTTTCGTATTAACAGATATTATTACATGTGCAAACAGCCCTGCGGTATCTCACACCACAGGGCTGTTATTTATCATCTTGTATTATTCCTTTTTCCTGGTTCATCTGCTATATAAGAACCATCCTTTATCATAGCTCTTACCAGTGAATCTTTCGCATTCTTCCATGGCTCATCAATATATTTATGGTCAAACTTATTAATAAACCATTCAACATCATCTCTTACCCGCTTCATATTCTCAATATAGAGACTGTTAGTTGTCTTAATAAATTCATCTAACATATCCCCCTTTAAAGAATTAGCTGCCTGCTCAAGCAATATGCCATAATGCTTCGTACAGAATCCCTTACATGCTTTATACTTTTCCCTGAAATCACTATCATGCTTATACATATGAAATATAGTGTCCAGATATCTCTGAAATGTGTTATCAATCCTTTCACATACAAAGCATGTGCCTTCAAGCTGTTCAGTATACGTTGTCACAGCCGGTTTATCTGCTTTCTTAAACATAGACTTTCCTGCCACTTTTCCATCTTGCAGACTTTCAATATCATTAATCACCCTGTCAAGATGTGTCTTCATGACAAGTGCAAAGCCAAGTCTGTTCTCACAGTCATACACTTTCTTTAAATGTTTCTGACAGAAACCCTTTTTATCGGTCACAGCCCTTATATCATCTTCCATATAACTAGGTCCCATTGTATAGCTTACTGCATCATCCTCCAGTGCCTTATACATTGAACAAATCGGACATTCACAGTCTGATGAAAATGCATCATTAACAGGTATAGTATATATCTTCTCTTTCATAAGTACTCCTTTAATCAGTCTTTTATAAATGTATTCTATCATAATATTTTATTAATATCATTCTATTTATTATTTTTTAAATTCTGGGTTATATGCATAGAAGTTCTTAGAATCCAGCTTGCTCTGTATAATCGACATAGCTTCTCCGAATCTCTGAAAATGCACAACTTCCCTTTCTCTTAAAAACTTCAGCGGTTCATACACATCCGGATCATCACGGCAGAGTCTTAACAGATTATCATAAGTACTCCTTGCTTTCTGCTCGGCTGCCATATCCTCTGCAATATCAGTTATTGCATCCCCCTTTGACTGGAATTCAATTGCGCAGAAAGGTACACCTCCTGCAGCCTGCGGCCATACTCCAACCGTATGATCAACATAATATGCCTCAAACGGAGTTCCTTTTATCTGTTCCATTGTAAGATTTCTTGTAAGCTGATGAACCATTGTACTGACCATTTCAAGATGGCCAAGTTCTTCCGTGCCTATATCAGTCAGCAATCCGGCAACCTCCCTGTATGGCATGGAATATCTCTGTGAAAGATATCTCATTGATGCTCCAAGCTCACCATCTGGTCCACCATACTGCGAAATAATCATTGCTGCCAGCGTAGGATTACAATTCTTTATATTAATCGGATACTGAAGTCTCTTCTCATAATTCCACATATCACATACCTCCCTTGTATTCCCATGGCATAGGTGTTGCCACCCACATCCAGTAATTGTCATTCACCATATATTCCATGCTGAGAGGTCCATAATAATCTGAATATTTTTTCATAAACTGTACATATTTATCCTTAATTTCTGCATAATATTCAATAGCAGCTGCATCATCCGGATGGGTATCAAGATAAAGCATAGTTTCAACAAGTGCAAAGCCAAGTTCATAAATATTCTTCATAATCATAGCTTTTTCATTTCTAATATTATTACAACAATTCATGACCTGCCTCCTGTAAATGGTTTATCAAGTACAGGAAACATTGTTCCCCGCATAATTGCCCGCGAAGGCTCATATAATTCATCCCAACGCTGCCACGGTACATAGCACATCGCCGGAACCTGTTGTGTCATCATCATAAAATAAGCTCCATATACATGTATCACTACAGTATATGGAGCTTTTCACTTATTGTTGTATGTCCTGTCAGGATATATGATGCTGTGTTTTTATATAACAGCATCTATCTTAATATGACATAACCTCATATCCATCCTCAGTCACATGCACCATTATTTCCCACTGTGCTGAGTACGAATCATCATCCGTATATATTGTCCAGTTGTTGCCCTCGTCTATATATATGTCTGGAAGTCCCGCATTTATCATTGGCTCAATTGTGAATACCATGCCAGGTGCCATGACCATTCCTGTTCCCTTCTTAATTACATAACTTACAAATGGGGTTTCGTGAAATTCAAGACCTATTCCATGTCCACCAACTTCTCTTACTACTGAATATCCATTAGCCTTTGCATGTTCATTTATTGCCGCCGCAACATCTCCAAGATGTCCCCATGGCTTAACCTGTGCAAGACCTAACTCAACACATTCTTTTGCGACATCCACCAGCTTCTTATGTTCTGGTGCAACATTACCTATACAGAACATTCTTGATGAATCCGAAAAATATCCGTTTAATATCGTTGAACAGTCAACATTAATTATATCACCATCAAGAAGCTGGATATTCTTAGATGGTATTCCATGACATACCTGCTCATTAATTGAAGTACACACACTCTTTGGAAATCCTTCGTAATTAAGTGGTGCAGGTATTCCACCCATCTCGGTTGTTTTCTGGTATACCAAATCATCTATATCCTGAGTTGTCATTCCTGCATGAATATTCTCTGCAACATAATCAAGCACAGCAATATTAATCTTGCTGCTTTCTCTCATTCCTGCAAGCTGTTCCTCATTCTTAATAATATTTCTTGGTGGTACCTTATGAAACTTTCTCTTGAAATTATCTAATTTTCTGTCAAATTCCATGTGACAGTCACAATATTTTTCCCCACTGTTACACCAGCAGGGATCTTCTTTTCGTAATGCTTTCATCACTATTCTCCATTTTCTCTACTGCTCCATAGCTTCCATAATGGCTGGGAGGAACTGTTTCTTTCTTGAAACAACATTCTTTAGTATATATGTATCCTGCTGTTTGTCAACTCCAAATGCCAGCGACATTATTGTATCCGCATTTTTACCTGAACACAGTACATAAGAGCATTCCGTTGATATATCTGTCATAAGAAAATATACTACATCAAGCCCGCCATCGCCTGTTACTGTATCTATAAACGGCACTTCTTTTGCTTTTATCTTCTCTATATCCTCTGGTCCCATTGCATTAACCTGACCCACACCTACAGTAACATCATTAATCGCGAACTTCTTAAAATCCTGATAGAATATTTCTCTGTCTGTCTTTTCATCAAGATTACTTCCAGCTCCAAACATTTGTCTTCCGTACACTTCTGGGTCAATTCCTGCAATATCAGCAAGCTCCATTGCCGCTTCTATATCATCAGGTGTGCATGTAGGAGATTTGAATATTAATGTATCTGATATAATTGCTGAACACATCAGTCCGGCTATGACAGGCTCTATATTAATTCCTGCCTCCTGATACATCTTATAAATAATTGTTCCCGTACAGCCGAGAGGCTGATTTCTGAAAAATACAGGTGTGATTGTCTGTATAGGTCCTAATCTGTGATGGTCAATTATCTCAAGAATCTCTGTATCTTCAATTCCATTGACTGCCTGGTTCTTCTCATTGTGATCAACAAGAATAACCTTCTTTCTGCCTGAACGAAGGAGATTTCTTCTTGAAATAGTTCCTACATAATTACCATTTTCATCCTCTATAGGGAAATCCCTGAACCTTTTCTTAGTCATAATCTCCTGAATATCTTCAACATAATCTGTTGTCTTAAAACATACAATTCTGTCTCTTGGTGTCATAAAGAATCCAACCGGAATTGCCTGATTCATAAGCCTAGCAACAGTATATGTATCATAATCAGTTTCAATAATAATACAGTTATGGCTCTTTGCAATCTTGGCAATTGTATTGGATACCTTTGCACCTTCACATATTATAAGGCATTTTGCCTCCATCTCTATTGCACAGAGCTGTGATTCGTATCTGTTACCAAGAATTACAATATCCCCCTCATCAATCATGCTCTCCATCATATCAGGATTAGCCGCTGCAATAAGCATCTTTCCTTTGTCAAATATCTCGCTTTCATCACCTGTAATTACTCTTCCCCCAAGTGTTTCAACAATATTAGCAAAACTTGTCTTGGCATTTGACAATACTCTGTTATCAAATGTTTCAAAATACGATTTGGCAATGTCATCAATTGAAACAAGACCTGTAAGTTTTCTGCCTTCAGTAATAGGAAGTGTTACAACATTAAGTGAATCCATCAGTTTCCATGCATTGCGCACCGAAATCTCACTGTTTATTCCCTCTGTATGCCTTATCTCTATATTCATTACCTGTGGACGTACATCTTTAATATATTCCGGTGCCTCTACACCGAATCTGTTCAGTACAAAATGAGTTTCCTCATTAAGATGCCCCGCCCGCTTAGGCACATAATTATCTGTTCCACTTATCTTATTCTTTAAATCCGCATAACATATTGCCGAACATATTGAATCTGTGTCAGGATTTTTATGGCCTATAACCATAATTTCCTTCGCTTTTTCTTTATATCCTTCCATACTCTGTCTGCTATCTCCTTATAATTATCTAAACCTGATTGTTCGTTCTTACATTAAAATAAGTCTCCTATGTTGTACCATAGGAGACCATTTACTTCAATTACTTTCTGAATGTTACTGTTTCTGTTTCATCAGTATAGCCAATTGTTCTCATATAGCTCTTGAAATCCTCAATCTTATTGCTATATACGCCATATGCATCATAGCACTTCTGGAAGTATTCAAGTGCAAGTTCTACATTACCAGACTCCTTGGCATTCCAAGAATCAACAGCATATTTATGAATCTGTCTGTGTGCTGCATCAAGATCCTTAAACTGTCTGCTTCCTGTAATACGAGTATCAGTCTGTGCTTTCATCCACTTACCAAGCTTACAGCCATCTGGATTATTAAGCTGTGTAACCTTAAGAGATTCAAATCCAACAGCATTATTATATACTCTCCACATAAGGATAAAGTGGTCAATCTGGAATATTCTTATCATATCCTGAGTTGTAACATTAGAGAATGATCTGAACATATCACTTCTTGCAGTATCAATATATCTGCCAATCTTATAGATATGAGTACCTGTAGCCATACAGTTATCAGATAACTTATCATAGCTCGCTGCAATACTATCTACCTGCTTGGCAAATTCTGTTGTAATAGATGACTGTGTATCAATATCTGCGAATATTCCGTTAACAGCATCATTAATTGCAACCATCTGGTTATTCATTCTTTCAATATCTGAAAGTGATTCTTCAACCTTTGAATTACCTTCTGAAAGCTTAACAGTTGTCTCATCCATGGATATCGCAAGTCTTCCAATATCATCATTGAGTTCCCTCACATAATTAACAATATCATCAGCAGATTCTGATGTACTGCTTGATAACTGTCTTACCTGGTCAGCAACGACTGCAAAACCTTTTCCTGCCTCTCCAGCTCTTGCAGCCTCAATAGAAGCATTAAGAGCTAACAGATTGCTCTGGCTTGCAACCTTCTTCACAATATCAACAATCTCTCCAATCTTATGTATCTTATCCTGGAATTCCTGTACCTGTCTGTTAATATCAGCAATCTTTTCTGATGATTCATTAACAACCTTAATACTCTCATTCATATTAGCTGTACTGTTCTGTGTAGTAGCAAGCATCTCATGTGTATTGTCCTTAATATCAGCCATGGCAACATTAATGTGGTTGATAGATTCTTCAAGATTATGTCCTGACTCTCCCATAGCACCAATAGCCTGAGCCTGTGACTGCACCTCATCCATCATATTCTTGACATATGAATTATCACCAATCGACTCCATAGCTTCATTAAGCCTCATTACGAAATTATTATTAAATCTCTTATAAGTATCAACAACTTCATTAAACTTATTGGCCACCTCAGGATTTTCAAAAAGTGTTGTATCAGCCGGTGATTCACCTGTATGCGATATCTCACCAGATATTATCTTATCAAATACATCAAGCAATGTATTCAAATCATTACCTGACGCTGCTTTAGCTGTTGTTTTATTCTTTCTAAACATAACGCGCCTCCATATACAGATATTAAATTATCTACACTGTAATTTTCTATTATGATACCATAATTTCTCATTAAATGACAATCTTTTTATTACTTTTGTGGAACAAAAATACAGAAAAATAATACTATAACAATAAAAGCAGCTACAACGGAGAATTTCATTGAAACATATCAAAAAATATATATCATTATTAATTACCATGACCATCATATTAATCGCAACATTTCCACTGACAGCATGTAACAAAGATAAAACTGACAATTCCATTAAAAAAATTACACTATGTGAAGTAACACATTCTATATTCTATGCTCCACAATATGTTGCCATTGAAAATGGATATTTTGCCGACGAAGGGCTTGAGCTTACCGTAACTAATGGTTTTGGTGCTGACAAGGTAATGACAGCCTTAATATCCGGTGATGCAGATATTGGATTCATGGGTTCTGAATCATCAATCTATGTATATGCCGAAGGCTCTGATGACTATGCTGTCAACTTTGCCGGACTTACACAGCGTGCCGGCAATTTCCTTGTCGGAAGGGAAGCCAATGATAATTTTGAATGGTCTGAACTTAAAGGAAAAACTGTAATCGGCGGCAGGGCCGGTGGTATGCCCCAGATGTTATTTGAATATATTCTCAAAAAGAATAATATTAACCCTGAAACAGACCTTGAAATCCTTCAGAATGTTGATTTTGGTTCAACTTCTGCCGCATTTACATCTGGAATAGGTGATTACACAGTTGAATTTGAACCTTCTGCAACTTTACTCGAACAACAGGGTGAAGGCCACGTTATCGCCTCGCTCGGTGTAGAAAGCGGCTATGTTCCTTACACAGCATATTGTGCAAAGAAAAGCTATATCAAGAAGAATCCTGATGTAATCCAGAAATTCACTAACGCTACACAGAAGGGGCTTGATTATGTCAATACACATTCATCAGCAGAAATTGCGGCCATCATTGCACCTCAGTTTAAAGAAACCGATATTGCAACAATAACCGCAATTGTTGAAAGATATAAATCACAGGATACATGGAAAACCTCTACTGTATTCACCGAAGACAGTTTTAATCTTTTACAGGACATTCTTACGCAGGCTGGTGAGCTTAAATCTCCAGTTCCTTACAGCAGCCTTGTAACAACTGAATTCTCTGAAAAAGCTCTAAATAAGCAGTAATACATTTTTAATATATCAGCCTTTAAGCAGGTGTCTGAAATGACGGTTATGGTTCTCAAGGAAATCTATCAGCCATGCCGTCATCCTGCATACATATCTGTACAGAGGCAGCGACAGAACCATCATCATAACAGTAAGATTAAGTGCCAGTCCCTTTAATACAACCATTGCAAATAATGAGCGTAAAAATATCATTGAAAATACAATTCCGCATGCCATTGCAACGCATACACATACTCTTATTATATCGAATGGCTTACATACTCTTACCAGTGCTGCCATGCCCACCGTAAGAAGCACAAGTGTTGCTGCAGTCGCTGTCTGCTCATGTGGTGCACCTGTGCAATTGCCATATATTGTTATAATCGTAACTACAATAAAATCCGTCAGACCTGTAGGCAACGCCTTTAGTACTACATTTAGCAGGAAATCACCCTTTATAAGGCTCTTATTAGGCTGTAATGCCAGAAAGAAAGCCGGTACACCTATTGTAAATATTCCTAAGAATGATAACTGGGTCGGATATAAAGGATACAGATTAACTGATATAAGTGTAAATATCGTAAGCAGCATCGAGAATATATTCTTTGCAAGAAACAGCGATGCTGAACGCTTAATATTATTGACAACCCTTCTTCCTTCTCCAACAACATCCGGCATCTTTGAAAAATCAGAATCCAGAAGAACTATCTGTGCTGCATTGCTGGCAGCCTCACTTCCTGATGCCATTGCAACACTACAGTCAGCACATTTTAATGCAAGTACATCATTGACCCCGTCACCTGTCATTGCGACAACATTGCCTGCCATCTTAAATGCTTCTATAATCTTTTTCTTCTGTTCCGGAATAACTCTTCCAAAAACAGTATATTTCTGAACCGCATCTGCTATATCCTTATCCGTTTTAAGCGTAGTCGCATCTATGTAATGTGTGGCATCATCTATCCCTGCCCGTATTGCAACCTTTGATGCAGTCAGCGGATTATCTCCAGATATAACTTTAATTGCGACTCCCTGCTTTTTAAAATATTCAAATGTTTCTTTTGCCGTTTCTCTTATCTCATTCTCAAGTATTATAAAACCCATAGGAGTTATCGCCTTTGTGACAGCCTCTCCTGTTATCTGCTCATTTGCCAGCCCAAACACGACAATTCTCTCTCCATTGCATGAATACTTATCAATAATATTCCTATAATCAGGATATGAATCAAGAAGCAGATATTCAGGTGCTCCTAACAGATATACATCTTTTCCATATCTTGCACCACTGTATTTATTCTGAGAAGAAAATGGAAATACCTGGTCACATTCACATTCTTCTTCAATTCCATAATACGAATGTATTGCTTCCATTGTTGCATTGTCAGAGCTGATTGCCGCCACTACATTTTTTATAATTCTCTCTGTTTCATGGTAATCAGTATGCTTTCCGTAACCATCTGTGTAATCCAATATTTCAACATGAGTAACTGACATATCTGGTCTGGTTATTGTTCCAGTTTTATCAACACACAATACATTAACTCTCGCCAGTGTTTCTACACAGTTCATCTCATGTACAATAACATTCTTCTTTCCAAGTCTCATAACACTGACAACCAGTGCAACACTTGCAAGCAGATACAGTCCTTCTGGAATCATTCCAACAAGAGAGGCTACCATTGAATCTATGCTGCTCTTTATTGAGCCCCCGACTGCGAATCTGCTCTGTAAAAACAGTCCTGCTCCTATAGGTATTATAAGGACACCGATTGTCTTAACAAGCTTATCAAGAGATTGCATCATATCTGTTTTGTGCTTCTTTCGTCCTGCCTTTGCTTCTATTGCAAGCTTTGCTGCATATGCGTCAAGACCAACATTTGTAAGCACAGCCTTACATTCTCCTGACACAATAAAACTGCCGGAGAGTAATATATCCCCGGCATTCTTGACAACCTCGTCAGACTCCCCAGTAACTAATGATTCATTGACACGAACAAACCCATCAACAAGAATTGCATCTGCACTCAGCTGGTTTCCAGCTGAAAATACGCACAAATCTCCCTTAACCAGAGTCTCCGAAGCTACAGTATGTAATTGTCCATCTCTTATAACCGATGTCTTAGGTGCATTAACCACCGTAAGTTTATCAAGAACCTTCTTAGCTCTTATCTCCTGAATTATTCCAATAAACATATTAGAAATAATTACTGGAAGAAATGTCATATTATTATATGACCTCACAAAAGCCAGAAGAACAGCAAATACAGCAAATATCAGGTTGAAATATGTAAATACATTGCCCGCAACAATCTGGCCAATGGTCTTGGATTGTTTTCCAACTGACACATTGACCATGCCATCATTTGTTAACTGCTCTACTTCATCTGCTGTTAGTCCTTTTTTCACATCAGTCATTTGAGTATTTTATCTCCTTCATAATGAATTGCTTGATAAATAAAGCTATTCCTCCCACAATCACAAGCTTAACAATAAACAAAACAATAATATTAGTAAGTGAAAATGCATTATATAACTGGAACATTATATTAGAAACAAACTGTGCAATTATCGCATAATATGCATACATATAATTAACCTGTTTCTTTACTACGCCATATACAACCATAAACAGCATTATATTAAGTGCAATATCAAGAACCGCAGATACAGCCATTAAAAACCACAAAATCGCAGGCGAATCAATCAGCTGTGATACATTTGAAGTATATAATGTAATTACATCACTCTCAGCCATTCCGCTGTTAAACATATCCGAGATGAATTTTTCTAATCCATTAGCTGATATTGCCTGTGCATATACAAAAAATGTAAACATTGACAATGCATAAGTAATAACGGTATCTCCAATTGCAAGACCCGTTCCTGCCATAAGCACGTCCCCTGTTCTGTTATATCTGTCAGTCATCATCTTTGCCGTAAACCATCTTGCAATACCAAACCCTGCTGCAAGCAGAATATTATATATAACCACATATGCATTGGTATTATACGTAAATGACTGATCAACATTAGGTATAAGCGAAAGAACACTCATCAAAAGCTGTGAAAACATAAACCCAAATACAACATACGAAAGAACACCTAATGCCAAAGGTATAAATCTTCCCTTCCATCTCTTAATTACCAACACAAGAAGAACTATCAGAACAGATATAACAAGTATTGCGCCTGCTGATATCATACTGACAGTTGCATTACTCACTGTCTTGTCATAATTAATATTTAAATTCTCCATAAAACCTCCAGATTATATTATCAAAAAAAGGCGGTCCAATATTAATTGTGACCGCCCCCATAATCCTATTGTGTTACAATATATCTTTCTATATATAATATAAAAAAGGCACACTGAAAAACAACCGATTATAATTTTGTTACGTTAGTAGCCTGAGGACCCTTTGCGCCATCTGTTACATCAAACTCAACCTGAGCGCCTTCCTCTAAAGACTTGAAGCCTTCCATGTTAAGTCCAGAGTAATGTACAAATACATCCTTTCCTGACTCATCACTGATAAAGCCGTAACCCTTCTGGTTGTTGAACCATTTAACTGTACCCTTCATTTCAAGTACCTCCAAAAAAAATCTTGATGTTTGAAACACCTTACTAATATTACCATTTCAGGTACCCGCTGTCAATTAAAGATAGCACATTTACTGTTGTTGTGCGTTTTTCTTACTCTGTTGCTTTACTGTAAAAGTTGTACGGCTGAGTTCAACTTTATCATCGCCCTTCTGTGCAACAACAACTACATCGTCCTTCTTTACATTAATACCATTAACTCTTAAAAGACGGTCACTCACCTTTTCCGTGGTATATTCTTTCCCGTTAATCAGAACACAACTGTAATCGTTAAAACTGCTGCCCTCAATAAACACCGTATCATTATAATTATAGACATCTGTTATCTCAATATCATCAATACCCATCTTAAGATTTGTAGCCTCATATGGTGTTTCTCCACCATAAATTTCCTTTTTACCATACAGAATGTCATATTCCAGAATTTTGAGATTCTTCAAATACTCATCTTCTGGAAGTTTCTGCTTTGACTGATGATATTTCATGATATATCCCTCAGATATACCAAGTCTTTGCATTACATACGCAGACAACTGATATGCCTGAATATTCTTTTCCTGTCTGTCCATATCAAAGTTACTCCAGATTACATACTGTGTCTGGAATTTATCTCCGTTAGTAAGCATTTCATCTGTAAAATCAAATGTAGGTAAATGATCTCCATAAAGCACAAGTACAGTTTCTTCATCTCTCTCTGATAAAGACTGTATAAGCTCACCTATGAACTTATCCATCTCATGAATCTGGTTTACATAATATTCAAATGATGTCTGCTGTTCTGCAACTGGAAAGTTAGTCACTTTAATCTCTGGTGTGTATCCTTCCATTGGTGTAGATGGATAATCACCATGTCCCTGTACAGATATTGTAAACACATAGTCAGTTCCAGCTGTTGAATCAAGTGCCTTAGTAATCTCTCCTGTAAGAATATAATCCTTAGCCCATCCCATAGGCGTTTCTTCAAACCCATCCATATATTCAATTGAAGTAAATGTTTCATATCCCAGATGTGAAAACACCAGATTTCTATCATAGAATGTTCCATCATTATTGTGTATTGCATGAGTTGAATAACCAAGTTTCTTAAGGTCATAGGCCATAGACTCACATACCTTGGATTTCATAATTGTTCTATATGGGTATTCACCTGGTCCAAAATCATCAATATTAATTCCTGTCTGTACTTCAAACTCTGTATTACATGTTCCTGCTCCAAAACATGGAACCGAGAGATATCCTGAAGAACATTCAGATATAAGTTTTTGATAATTAGGCAGCGGATTCTCTGATAAAGTTATTCCTTTTACATGTGTAGGATCAAAAAAAGACTCCAGTTGGACAAATATAATATTAGGAGTCTTTTCACTCGCTTCAACATCAACATTATCAAGATCATTCTTAAGTGAATCCATATATTCTTCAGAATAATCTCCTGATTTCTTAATTCCCCGGTCAAGCACACTGCTCACAAAGCAGTGACTGAATCCGTATTTCTTATATGCCTGGGCAAGATTACCAAAGTGACCTTCAACAACTCCTGTAAACAGAAGGGTAATTCCCATTCCATATGCCGCAAGAAATACAAGTATCATCTGTACTGCTGCATATGCAACAAACTTTGTTTTCTTAATTGTCACCTCAAGCTTTGGAGCTTTCCGCCACAAAAAAACAAGTCCTGCAATAACCGCTATAACCAGCAATGCAATAAGAATAATCTGTATAACACTCACATATAATCCCGCAACCTTTATAGCATCTTTTATAAGATAAAAATCCATCGCCGTAAATGGCGTTTTTCTTGAAGAAAGTATTATAAAATTAGTAAGTGCCAATCCAATCCAAAAAGCAGAAACCACACTATACACAAACATTCTTCTCCTAAAAAATAATGCAAGTGCCATGCTTGTCATTATTATAAGTGTATTGTATATAAAAATAACCGGATGCATAAATGGAAATGCAAGTCCCATTATCCCTCTTCTGTTTAAACATTCAACTATTAGTTCAAGAACAATAGAATAAACTGCTGTGTGAACCAGATCATAGGTCCATATCTTCTGTACAAAAGCTTTAACCCTGTTCATAATGATTATACGCCCCTTTAGTGCTAATTCTTTTTAATAGTCTCCAATACATCTCTTGTTTTATTTTTTAATTTCATGCTGGCTGTTCTGGATATAAGCAAAGCAGAACCATATCTTCTGGCCTCATCTATCTTTCCACAATGGATTCCAATGCTTGTGAGCAGATATGTTATCGTATTCTCGTCCATTCCCGCTATTGGAGGATATTCAGTCTCTCTTGCCTGTTTAAAACCTCTGTATGCATCTTCCAGATACTCTTTTTCATATTTCTCATACATACTTATACGTTCTTGTGCTGCTCCATTAGCCTTTGCCTCTTGTATCTCCCCACGATATATCCACGCCAGCTTTAAGCAAAGATATGCACTCTCACTTATCTTGCCACCTGTCACCATCTCTGTAAGCATCGCCATCTTGCATCGTTTCACAGCTCTCTCATAGCTGTAAGTTTCTGTTTCCGGCTCCTTTGCAGTAAATCTTGAAGACACATTGTCCCTTACAGCCTGCCTCTGTTTTTCAGTATGATGTCCAAACAAACGTAAACTGGCTGCATAGCCACAATGTGGGCACATTATTATATCATATTTACATGTATCAATCCCTTCATATAGAGGCTTTAATATATCATCTGTCCCAATAAATCTTGCTTTTCCGGTTCTTACCTGCTTTGTTTTAAATTCCTTCCCACATACATCACATTTGATTGTCTTATCAAAAATATAATCTGTTTCCTTCTTTTGTCCAATACCTTCCATAAGGATAACCTCACTATTTCTGTAATTTGAATGAACTCTTAAGTGAAACTATCCTGTTAAATATAGGCTTACCCTGTTCTGAATCTTTATTATCAACGCAGAAATAGCCATTTCTTACAAACTGGAACTTATCTTCACTTACAGCTTTCATAAGCTCTGGTTCAAGATAACACTCTGTAAGAACAATCTTAGAGTTCGGATTGATATTCATAGAACCATCTTCTTCGTTATAAACGCCCTTTTCTTCATCTACGATATTCTCGTATAATCTGACTTCAGCTTTACAGCCTTCTGTAGCAGAAACCCAGTGTATTGTTCCCTTAACCTTACGGCCTGTGAAATTTCCACCCCTAGTCTCAGGATCATAAGTACAATGTACTTCTATAACCTTTCCATTCTCATCCTTGACATAGTCAGTACATGTAACAAAATATGCATTCATAAGACGCACTTCATTACCAGGGAAAAGTCTGAAATATTTCTTAGGAGGCTCTTCCATGAAATCCTCTCTCTCAATATAAAGTTCCTTTGTAAATGGAACTTTTCTTGTTCCCATCTCTGGATTTTCCTGATTATTAGCCACTTCCATATATTCAACCTGGCCTTCAGGATAATTATCAATGACAAGCTTAACAGGATCAAGAACAGCCATCATTCTCTTAACCTTAAGCTTTAAATCTTCTCTTATACAATATTCAAGCATTGGATATTCAACTGAACCCTGTGCCTTAGTAACACCAACAAGCTCAACGAACATCTTAATAGCTTCAGGAGTAAATCCTCTTCTTCTTAAAGCTGCAATAGATACAAGTCTTGGATCATCCCATCCGTCAACAATTCCATCTTCTACAAGCTTCTTAATATATCTCTTACCTGTCACAACATTAGTAAGATATAACTTTGCAAATTCAATCTGCTTAGGATTCTCCTCTGGAGATGTCTTATAACCGGTCTCAATTACAACCCAGTCATAAAGAGGTCTGTGATCCTCAAATTCAAGTGTACATATAGAATGTGTAATTCCCTCTACTGCATCCTCAATAGGATGTGCAAAATCATACATAGGATATATGCACCACTGGTCTCCTGTTCTGTGGTGTGTCATATGTGCAACTCTGTAAATAACAGGATCTCTCATATTAATATTAGGAGATGCCATATCAATCTTAGCTCTTAAAACCTTCGTTCCGTCTGCATATTTTCCTTCCTTCATCTCCTCAAAAAGCTGAAGATTCTCTTCTACAGAACGGTTTCTGTAAGGACTTTCCTTACCCGGTTCAGTAAGAGTTCCTCTGTACTGTCTAATCTCCTCAGCAGATAAATCATCTACATAAGCTTTTCCCTTCTTGATAAGCTTTACAGCTGCTTCATACATCTGTGGAAAATAATCTGATGCAAACAGAACATCTCCGTTCCACTCTGCTCCAAGCCATTCAACATCTGCCTTAATAGAGTCTACGAATTCAACCTTTTCCTTAGTAGGATTAGTATCATCAAATCTCATATTAAACTGTCCGCCATATTCCTTTGCAAGTCCATAATTTAATAATATAGACTTGGCATGTCCAATATGAAGATATCCATTAGGTTCTGGCGGAAATCTTGTAATGACCTTCTTGCAATGGCCACTCTCAATATCCTTATCTATAATCTGCTCAATAAAGTTCTTAGAAAGAGCTTCGTTTTCCATGGTATTCCTCCTTGTTTTCGTATTTAAAAGGTAAAGATTATTGTACCCTAAATTCTTACATAGTTCAACCAGTTGTTTAATTATACTGGTCTTTATTCATTATAATATCATACAGCATCTCCACAGTTTCTCTTATCTGCTTTCCCTGCTCATTAAGCGTAATGTCTGCATATTTCTTATAAAGTGCGGCCCTGTCAGCATATATCTCTTCCACAGTTGTCTTTCCATTAGACACAACCCCACGTTCTTTAAGACTTCCAAGTCTCTCCTCAAGTGATTCTGGTGGAAGTTCAAGATAAACCACAGTACCAATATCCTTAAAATGTTCCATTGCCTCTTTTCCATATACAGCACTCCCACCTGTTGCAATAACCGTGTGGTGTGGACTGATGGAACAATTCACTGCATTTTCAATCTGTATGAATCCTGCATCTCCGTGCTTTTCAATTATCCTTTCAAGAGTCATTCCCTCTCTTTGCTGAATAACAAGATCTGAATCAATGAATCCAAATCCTATCTTCTTGGCAAGCACTACTCCAAGTGAACTTTTTCCGCTTCCCGGCATGCCTATAAGTATAATATTATTCATGTGTACCTCCATACGCCTGAGATTTATCTTGTACAGCAGTCATACATTTCCTTAAGCTCATCAACTGTAAATGTATAATGTGAATTACAGAAGTGACAATTAACCTCAATTGGCTCACCATCATCAATCATCTTCTGTATTTCTTCTTTTCCTACACTGATAACAGCTTTGCTCACTCTGTCCTTAGAACAGTTACAGTAAAACTTTGTTGGAATAGTGTCAAGAATATCAAGCTCCATATCCCCAAGAATATGTTCCAGAATCTGTTCAGGAGTCATTCCTTCCTCCAGCATGGCTGTAACAGACTTAATCTCCTTAATTCTAGCCTCAAGCTTATCTATAAATTCATCCGTTGCTCCCGGCATAAGCTGGATAATAAATCCTCCAGCCTGCTCAACAGTATTATCCTTATTCATAAGAACGCCAAGTCCTACAGAAGATGGAACCTGCTCACTGTTAGCAAAATAATAAGTAAGGTCATCTGCAATCTCACTTGTGATAAGAATAGTATCACCAACATATGGCTCTTTAAGTCCAATATCCTTAATTACACTTAATACACCAATTCCTACCGCATCTGCAATATCAAGCCTTCCATCCTTAAGTGGAAGCATAACCTGTGGATTGCCAACAAATCCCTTAACCTCCCCCTTAGGATTAGCTGTAACAGTCATACTCCCGATTGGACCATTGCCCTTAATCTGTACAGTAAGAATATCCGCATCATTCTTCATCATTGCGCCCATCATCGCACCACCTGTAAGAAGTCTTCCAAGTGCAACAGTTGCGATAGGACTCATGTTATGTCTTTCTTTTGCTTCTTCAACAAGCCCTTTCGTTGTAGCAGCAAATGCTCTTACCTGTCCACCTGCTGCTGTGGCTCTAACAATATAATCACCCATAATTATCTCCTTATTATTTCTCAATCACAAAATATAATCTTTCCGACTCATCGTCAGGCATATCCTTAGTAAATGCATTATACACATTTTTCACGGTAAGTCCAGCCTTATTAGCTGCACCTGTAACCTCATCTATAGTAAAGCCATGCTGATAGTGCTGTTCTTCAAATCTGTCAAATGTACCATCCTCATTCTTAACAAACACAGCAAGCTCATATTCATTATTGCGTTCTTTCTCATCATAATAGTTGTCCCATATAAATGCGGAATCTTCCCTGTTCTCAGCATATGTATTCTCAGCAAGTATATCCCTAAAGAAATGTATTGTCTTTAAATCAAATATAAATACACCGCCTTTTTTAAGGTTCTCACTAACACATGCAAATACACTTTCAAGGTCAGGAACAGACGTAATATAATTCATGGAATCCCCTATACTTATCATACCGTCTACTTCATAAGGCACTTCAAAATCCCTCATATCCTGACATGTATATATAACCTGCGAACCCTCTTCAAATGTTTTCTCAGAAGCTATAGACAGCATATCCTCAGACATATCAAGTCCAACACAGTCATAGCCTTCCTTAGCAAGCATTCTTGTAACAGTTCCTGTTCCACAGCCCAATTCAAGCACTGATGAATCACCTGACACACCATTTTCCTTAAGGAGAGCAATCATGTACTGCCCCCATTCCTCATATGGAATATTATCCATATACTCATCATAAACATATGCAAAGCCTGTATATGCATCCATTATAATTACCTCTTATCATTCCTGTACTTAACATTAAAATGACCTGCCATTATCTGGCAGGTCTTAGTGTTTAAAAGCTATGCATTCTTTCCACAGCACTGCTTATATTTCTTTCCACTTCCGCATGGACATGGATCATTTCTTCCGATTTTTTTGCCCTTAACAACAGTTCCAGAAAGCTTCTGCTTCTTGTAAAGGTCTTTTCTTGTCTGCTCATCAAGAAGGTTATCCCACTGTGGCAATTCATAAAGCCAGTCAGCCTTGCAGCCTACCATGTTGTAATAAAGTTTTTCCTTGTCATAATTGAGACTAACTTCTGTATTCTCATCCATAGTTTCAATTGGATTTGGAGTCTTTAAGCTGTCATTGATACCATCAAGGAATCCTGTCATAAGAAGTACTTCCACTCCAAACTTCTCTGCTAATTCCTTAACAGTTCCTTTAACTACTGTATCAGAATCTGCGAGAATCTGCTCATAAATTGCCTTCTCCTGATTAAAATATGAACCCCAGAATTCTGAAGCGTTCTTCTGATCCATCTCTGTCTCGTATGCGAGTTTTCTCCATGTTTCTAATAATGCCATGTCTGATTGTTACCTTTCAAAATATTAATTATGTGTACTGGTTGTATGTATAACCAGATGAGTATGAATACAGTCCATTAGATGTATAAGAATTCTTAGTAGATAATTCTGATAACTGTGATACTGCATTACCATATATAGTTGAAGCCTTGGCAGATATTGTCTGTCCAAATGAGCCGGAATCCTTGAATACCGACTTAACCACAGCCATATCTGAAGCCTTTAACTTATCCTCGTCTACCGTCAGCTTATTATCTGAGCCGACAGATATACCAATCTTCTTAAGAAGATCAGCATTAGCCCTTGTATAGTTCACCATATTAGATGCACTGTTAAGCACATACCTGCTAGAAGAATCTGCTGTAGATGATACTAAAGAATTATAATCCTTAACAAATGAAGATACTGCCTTTGCAATCTTATCAGTATCATATTCTTTAGCTGTATTGCCATCTTTATCTGTCTTATCAACTTTAGACCACAGAGAATACTTCTTAAGTTCTGATGCTGAATCCACAAGTGATGCTGCGTTGTCTCTATTTACCGTCGCATTATTCTTCTGTATATCAATACTGTGTACCTTACCGGTATTCTTATTGGCAGTCGCACCATTCGTTGATTCAGAAGCCTGATTGCTGTAATACTTCCTCATCAGTTTGCTATAAGAGCCATTCTTTATTGAATTATAAGTTGTAAAATCAATGCCATATGACAATGATGTTCCACTAGACGAATTATTAAGTCCTGCGAACAATGCTGATATTGTACTGGCATTATAAGCATTAATTGACATATGCATACCTCCTTGTCTATTGATTCTGTTTTCTAATAGTTACATCGGCCTCCATGCCTCATTTAATTATAACATTTTTTATCTGTTACGCAACATTTTTATAAATAACTTGAGCGGCCTGCCAATGTAATGTATATTATTAAGTATCTGACATTGGAGGTCTTATTCATGAAACGATTAAAACGATTTGCTGCATTAACTGCAGTCATACTCTGGGGCATAATGATAATCGCCACTTTAATACTTGCATTCATAGACAATGAGGCATGTCATAAAGTATTTACAGGTCTGCTCTTCACAGACATTGTATTTCCTGTCGTAATATATGCAATGACACTTGTATACAAGATTCTTTCAGGAAGGAATAAGCAGTAATTTTACTGCCTTCCTTCCATAATCTTAATTGTAGCGCTTGTTCCAAGCCTGTCAGCTCCAGCATCTATCATGGCAGCTGCTGTGTTGTAATCTCTTATTCCGCCTGCCGCTTTAACCTTACACTTTCCTTCCACATGGGCTTTCATAAGTGCAACATCACTTATTGTTGCACCTCCTGTAGAGAATCCTGTTGAAGTCTTGACATAATCAGCTCCTGCCTTAACAGACAGTTCGCACGCCTTAATCTTCTCCTCATCAGTCAGAAGACAGTTCTCGAATATAACCTTTAAAACTTTTCCTGCACATGCATCCCTTACTGCCTTAATATCCTCATACACAGCATCATATTGACCTGCTTTAAGAAGTCCTACAGGAATAACCATATCAATTTCATCCGCACCATCTTTTACTGCTTTCTTAGTCTCATAAGCCTTTACGTCTGTACTCATAGCTCCCAGCGGAAATCCAACAACAACACATGTCTTAACATCACTTCCAGAAAGACATTCCTTTGCAAATGCTGTATACATTCCATTAACACATACTGATGCAAAATCATACTTTTTTGCTTCTTCACATAATGTACGGATATCATCCTTAGTCGCTTCCGGCTTTAAGTTAGTGTGGTCAAAATATTTATTAAACTTCATATATTCCTCCTTGTTTTGCGAAGCAAAATCCATGTGCTTATTGTAAGCACATTCCCCTCAGGTGAGGAGAGGGATTTACCTCCAATTACCTATAAAAAGACCGTATCTGCAAAACTGTTGTACTGCAGATACGGTAATATTAAATGTTATTATTTAGAAAATTTACTCTTTCTGTGGATAATCTCATGTCTTCCAGGACCATTAGATACCATTGTGATAGGGGCTTCAATTTCCTGCTCAATAGCCTCAATATAATTACGGCACTCAACAGGAAGTTCTTCATAGTTAGTAATTCCTCTGATATCTGACTTCCAGCCTGGCATAGTCTTTAATACCGGCTTAGCCTTCTCAAGCTGTGGAGTAGTTGGGAAATCCTTAGTAATCTTTCCATCTATCTCATATCCAACGCACATTGGAATCTCATCAAGATATCCAAGTACATCAAGAACTGTAAGAGCAACCTCTGTTGTTCCCTGCATTCTTACACCATAACGTGTAGCAACTGCATCGAACCATCCCATTCTTCTAGGACGTCCTGTAGTAGCTCCGAATTCACCACCGTCTCCACCTCTGCGTCTGAGTTCATCTGCCTCATCACCAAAGATTTCGCTTACAAATGCTCCGGCACCAACTGCTGAAGAATATGCCTTAACAACTGTAACAACATCTGTAATTGATGCAGCCGGAATACCAGCACCAATAGCACCATAAGGAGCTAATGTTGATGATGAAGTTACCATTGGATATATACCATGGTCAGTATCCTTAAGAGAACCTAACTGACCCTCAAGTAAAATCTTCTTTCCGTCTTTAAGTGCCTGATGTAAAAATGCTGATGTATCACATACATATGGTTCAACCATCTCTTTATATTCCATAAGAGTATTAAATATCTCTTCTTCGTTAAGAAGTGGCTGATGATAGAGATGCTCAAGCATAACATTCTTTAATGTGCATACATTGGCAATCTTTTCCTTAAGTTCCTGCTCGTCTCCGAATAATTCATTAACCTGGAAACCAATCTTAGCATACTTATCTGAATAGAATGGAGCAATACCTGACTTGGTAGAACCAAATGATTTACCAGCAAGTCTTGCTTCTTCATATGTATCAAATGCAACATGATAAGGCATAAGAATCTGTGCCCTGTCTGATACAAGAATCTTAGGCATTGGTACATTACGGTCTGTAAGGCTCTTTAATTCCTTAACAAGATATGGAATATTAAGAGCTACGCCGTTGCCAATGACACTTGTTGTATGGTTATAGAAAACTCCAGAAGGTAAAAGATGAAGCGCGAACTTTCCATAATCATTAATAATAGTATGTCCCGCATTAGCTCCTCCCTGGAATCTTACGATGATGTCTGATTCTTCGGCAAGCATATCAGTAATCTTACCCTTTCCTTCATCACCCCAGTTAGCACCTACAATAGCTTTTACCATAGCGTCCTCCAATCTGTTTTAAAAAACACAAACATTAAATTAAGCTATTGACGGGAATTGAACCCGTGACCTCTTCATTACCAATGAAGTGCTCTACCCCTGAGCTACAATAGCATGTGTCTTAACACACCTATTCATAATATTATAGGTTGGTTATTTTGTCAACTTTATTCCTTATCCTTTGTATAGCATTATCTATAGATTTTGGCGGCTTATCAAGCATCTGCGCAATAGCTATATAATCTTTGCCAGACATATATAATTCCAGCACATTTTTCTCAAAATCACTTAACACACTGTATAATTTATCTTCTAAACTTTCAGCATTTTCCTGATCAATAAAAAGTCTTTCCGGATTCTGTTCCTTATCAGACTTTAGTACATCCACCAGCTTTACCTGAGAATCATCCTCTGGATTGACCGGCTCATCAAAAGAAACATATGTATTAAGCGGTGTATTCTTCTTTCTGTTAGAAGCTGTAACCGCATTAAGAATCTGCCTGTTTATGCACATTCCTGCAAATGTCATGAAAGAAGCATCCTTTTGCTTATCATAGTCACGGACAGCCTTATAAAGGCCTATCATTCCCTCCTGAATTAAATCATCACTGTCTCCTCCGGCAAGAAACATGGCCTTTGCTTTCTTTCGCACTATATACTTATATCTTTCAAATATGTACTCAATTGCCTGCTCATTACCTGCCCTGTACATATCAATAAGCTCTTCATCAGGATACTCTTCCAAATGTTTCATAAAAAACTCCCTAATTAAGTCTCTGACGGACTATTTCGTATGCAAGAACACCTGCTGCAACTGAGGCATTTAAGGAATCAATGTCACCCTTCATAGGAATTGATGCGATGAAATCACATTTGTCCTTAACAAGACGGCTTACTCCATTGCCCTCATTACCTATAACAAGGCCGATAGGTCCTTTGAGATTAAGATTATACATTGTCTCCCCGCCCATATCAGCGCATACAAACCAGAGTCCCTGCTTCTTAAGTTCCTCGATTGTCTGTGAAATATTAGTAACCTTAGCTACAGGTGTGTAATTAATCGCGCCTGCTGATGTCTTGGCTACAGTTGCTGTAAGTCCGACAGCTCTTCTCTTAGGAATAATAACTCCATGTGCACCTGCAAGGTTGGCAGTTCTTATAATAGCACCAAGATTGTGAGGATCCTCTATCTCATCAAGAATGAATATAAATGGATCTTCTCCCTTTTCCTTAGCTGCTGCAAGTATATCCTCAACCTCTGCATATTCATAAGCTGCGCCAATGGCAACAACTCCCTGATGATGTCCTGTTCCTGCAAGTCTGTCGAGTCTTTCCTTATCAACATAATTGATAATTGCATCTGTTTTCTTTGCTTCTCTGACAATACTCTTTATTGGTCCATCCTGACAGCCGTCAAGAATAAAAAGCTTATCAATAGTTTTACCAGAGCGGAATGCCTCTAATACAGCATTTCTTCCCTGAAATGTTAATTCATTGTATCTCATATATTTCTCCTTAATATTAACAAAGCAGAATCCAGTTATCCATTACAGATATGGATTCTGCTTTGCCGGCTCTACTTTAACTCAAGGCTTTCCAGTCCTGCTTTAACCAGTTCCATCATCCGCTCATACTGCCCGCTAAGATACAGATATCCCATAAGAGCCTCAAAACCCGTTGCTCTTCTGTAATCTCCAATGCTTGCATTCTTGGCAGATGTGTATGACTTTGCATTACGTCCTCTCTTATACACAGCTTCCTCATGTTCACTGAGCATTGGCTCTATTACACCTATCATGGCAGATTGGGATTCAGCCTTAACAATACTGCTCGTTTTCTTGTTAAGCTTATTAACCTGCATATTTCCCTGTTCTATAACCCATGTCTTAATGACAAGGTCATATATGCTGTCCCCGATATATGCAAGAACAAGAGGTGATAACTGCGAAGGCTCTGTATGCTTCATATCCAGACCTTCATATATGCATTTTACAAGGTCGTTATCTAGGCTCTGCTCCATCTTACGCCCTCTCTTGTATCCTTAAGAACAATTCCCTTTGCTAATAACTCATCTCGAATTTCATCAGCTCTTGCAAAATTCTTATCTTTTCTTGCCTGCTGTCTCTCGGCAATAAGTGCCTCGATATCCTCATCAAGCATTTCTTCCTTCTTGTCTGTCTTAAGTCCAAGAATATCTGTGAGAGTTGTAATCTTCTTCATAAGAGTATCGATGTATTCCTTGGAATTGTCTGAGCTTGAATTAGAGTTAGCAAGCTTTACAAGTTCAAATATAGCTGATATTGCGTCTGCTGTATTGAAATCATCGTCCATTGAATCTTCGAATTTCTTATAAATGTCATCTATAGAAGCTATTATCTTCTTCTCATCCTCTGTCATTGGAACATCTTTGGCATTCTCTGACAGATGTCTTAAATTATCAACTGCAGTTAAGATTCTGTCTAATCCGTTCTTTGCTGATTCCATAAGGTCATGGCTGAAATTAACAGGATTGCGGTAATGTGCGCTTAACATGAAGAATCTTAACACTTCAAGGTCATATTCCCTGCTTATATCTCTTACTGTAAAGAAATTGCCTAAAGACTTAGACATCTTCTTGTTATCAATATTAAGAAATGCATTGTGCATCCAGTACTTAGAGAATGGTACTCCATTAGCTGCCTCTGACTGTGCAATCTCATTCTCATGGTGAGGGAATATTAAATCCTCTCCACCTGCATGGATATCGATTTCGTCAGCAAGGTACTTCTTAGACATAACAGAGCATTCAATATGCCAACCCGGTCTTCCATCGCTCCAAGGTGATGGCCAAGATGGCTCTCCTTCTTTCTTAGGCTTCCAGAGAACGAAATCAAGTGGGTCTTCCTTCTCATCCTCACCTGTAACCTTAAGGCTGTGTGCCTCATCTCTGTGCCCTGCCTCCAAGTCGTCAATATTCTTCTTAGATAACTTTCCGTATTCTGCGAACTTTCTTGTTCTGTAGTATACAGTTCCATTGACTTCATAAGCATAACCCTTGTCAATAAGAGTCTGTATCATATCAATCATTCCGCCGATTTCCTGAGTTGCAAGAGGATGTGTTGTTGCAGGCTTAATATTCATGCCCTCCATATCCTTCTTACATTCAGCAATGTATCTTGTTGAAATCTCCTCAGCAGATACACCTTCTTCATTAGCTTTCTTAATAATCTTGTCATCTACATCTGTAAAGTTAGATACATAATTAACATCATATCCCTTATACTCAAGATATCTTCTTACTGTATCAAATACAATCATAGGTCTTGCGTTACCAATATGAATAAGGTTGTATACAGTAGGTCCGCAGACATACATTTTAACCTTACCTTCTTCTAATGGCTTAAACTCTTCTTTTCTTCTGGATAAAGTATTATAAATCCTCATGTCAGATTTCCTTTCATAATCACACTTTAGTTATCATCATACGAGCTGCGGCTTTCATTGACGCTGTTCTCAAGGTGTGCAAGTCTCTTCTTAAGTCTTGCGTTCTCCTGCTTTAAGTTCTCGATATCCTGCATAACAGGATCTGGAAGATGTATCTGGTCTAAATCATCAAACAGTCTTACGCTGTCCTGAATAACAACTCTTCCTGGAACACCAACCACTGTAGAATTCGCTGGCACATCCTTTAATACAACAGAACCCGCACCAATCTTGCAGTTATCACCTATGGTAACTGAGCCAAGAATCTTTGCTCCTGCTCCTACCATAATATTATTTCCCAGAGTAGGATGTCTCTTCCCCTGTTCCTTGCCTGTTCCTCCAAGTGTAACGCCCTGATAAAGTGTTACATTGTTACCGATAATAGCTGTCTCTCCGATAACAACTCCATGTCCATGGTCAATAAAAAGTCCTTCGCCAATCTGCGCTCCCGGATGTATCTCAATTCCAGTCTGTCTTGCAGTTTTCTGTGAAATCTTTCTCGCCTTGTAATATTCGCCCTTAAGATATAACTTATGGGCTTTTCTATATTTAAGTATTGCCTTAAAACTAGGATAAAGATATACCTCTTTATCCGACTTAATAGCAGGGTCTCTGTCCTTTATTACCGCTATTTCCTGCTTTACATAATCTCTATATTTCATAATCTGTTAATCCTGACTTTTCTATTCTTAATTATATTATATGAATTAAAGCTGCGAATGTATTGTCAGTTCTATTTGTTCTGACAGCCCATGCAGCCACCACAGTCAGGTCTACAGTTTGTCATATCAGCCGCGCCGTATATATAATTAGAAACAGAATTAAGTGAGCATATTGCCTGTGAAGAAATACCCTCTCCACTTCCGGTAAATCCAAGTCCTTCTTCTGTAGTAGCCTTAACATTGACTCTGTCAACATCAATCTTTAAAGCATCTGCGATATTCTTTCTCATATCATCAATATATGGGCGCATCTTAGGCTTTTGTGCAATAATAGTAGCATCAATATTTTCTATAATATAATTAGCCTCATCTATCTTCTTTCCAACCTCTTCCAGAAGCTTGATACTTGATATTCCCTTGTATCTGTCATCTGTATCCGGGAAATGCTTTCCTATATCTCCAAGTGCAGCTGCACCCAGTAATGCATCCATAATGGCATGAAGAAGCACATCTGCATCAGAGTGTCCAAGCAGACCTAATTCATATGGAATCTCAACTCCGCCCATGATAAGCTTACGGTCTTTAACCAGTTTATGAACATCATATCCCATTCCAACTCTCATATAGCTCCTCCTTAATCTTGATTGCAACATTAATTGTTTACCTAGTCCATATAAGTAAAGCACATTTTAGCTGGATTATCAAGTGAAATTGACACCAGCTCACTTTACCTTCTTATATCCACCAGCCGCCTCAATATCCACCACTTCAAACACAGTCAGCACATCCCCATGCACCTTGAATCTGATATCAAAGCCTGAAAATGTTACCCCATAAGCCCTTGACTCGTCTGTATCATAAGCCGGTCTTGGGTCCTGCTCTAATATTTTAACCGCTGCTGTCTGTTTGTTTTCCGGCATTATTGCAAGCAGGTCTGATGGAAATATCACTTTAAGATTTCTGTTATAAGTGGCTGCCGTAAATCCTTCTTTTGCCTCTGGGTGTGAGTCTGTGAATTTTACATACGGCTTGATATCGTATATCGGCGTGCCATCAACCATATCCACCCCTGAAACGAATAGTACCGGTCCTTTATCTGCCGTATATTCTATGTGCTCTAATTTCACACATGACATCCCAATATCATTCGGTCTGAACGGTGACCTTGTTGCAAACACTCCCATTCGTACTTTCCCTCCAAGTCTTGGAGGAGTCACCGTTGACGCTATAGTTTTCTTCTGCGACTTGGAAAACTGCCATAAAACCCATATATGTGAAAAATCCTCCAATCCCCTGAAAGCCTCTGGTTGTCTGTATTCTGGTTCAAATGTTATGACACCTTTTAATTCCTCTATCAATCCACTCTGTCTTGGAATCCCAAATTTTGTTGGAAAATCTGTTGAAATGTGACCTATTATGTTCATTTTACACCTCTGGATTATCACTTTTTTTATTGACCTGCCCCATAAAAAGAACTAATATTATTTTATTATAGAAAAATATGAGGTCTTTAGTCACAATGAAAATCAATAATCTTATTGTTAAAATATTTTTGGGTATATATCTTGTAATAATTATATCTGGAATTGTCATCTTTGAAAACATTGGTTTCGCTGGCGGCGGTCTTGAAAAAAGCATTCACACTGCCAGCAATTCTGAAACCCAGCCAGTAACTGTTAAAGATGTAAGTTCAGAAACTGTGTCTAAGACAACGCCTGCTGTAACAGTTAAAGAAACTGCTTCTTCTCAGGATGTAACAAAACAGGAATCCACCGTCGTGACTGAAACTGAGGCAACAACTGTAGCATCTGAAACATCCTGTGAATCCTCCGAGCCGGAAACCGTTCAGACTGAAGTCCAAAGCACACAGCCTGAAACAGCCGCCCAGCCATCGTATACATTTGCAAATGGACGCATAACCAATACATCTGCTCTTAAAAGTTACCGTGTGACAGGTGCTTCCTATGTCAATATGCATAAAGACAAAAACGGCAGCCACTCCTTTGCAGTTGTGCCAGGAGGGACTACCGGTTCTATATTATCTGTTGGCGCTTATTACACCCTTATTGATTATAATGGTACAAGCGGGTATGTATACAATTCATACCTTGAAGTGTATTAGAATTAAAACAATACAAAGCTGAGTGCAATAACTGCTATACCAAGAATTATTCTGTACACACCGAACACCTTGAAATCATGCTTCTTGATGTATCCCATAAGGAACTTGATTACGAATACTGATACAAAGAACGCAACAAGGCAGCCTACAATAAGAACTATCCACTCTGTTCCTGTCATAGCCATTCCCACAGCAGCATATTTAGCAATCTTTAAAAGACTTGCTCCGAACATTACAGGTACTGCAAGGAAAAATGTAAATTCAGCCGCAACGCTTCTTGATACTCCGATTATGAGTGCTCCGATAATTGTTGCACCTGATCTTGATGTACCTGGAAATACTGCTGCTATAAGCTGGAACAGACCTATTATTATTGCTGCCTTATAAGTTATCTCACCTATACTTCTGATTGCTGGCCTGCTGCCTTTCTTTGCATTCTCCACAACTATAAAAACTATACCTACAACGATAAGTGCAATAGCAACAGGGATTGGATGATAGAATAATTCATCTATCTTATCATCGAAAATCAATCCGACAATCGCTGCCGGAATACATGCAATAATAATCTTAATCCACATTGCAAGTGCGCCATCTTTCCAGGCTGCTTTCTTACCACTCTTAGTCTTCTTCATATAAAAAGGCCACAATTTATTCCAGAATAATATAACTACGGCCATTATTGCTCCAAGCTGGATAACTACCTGAAACATCTTATAAAAATCTGCGGATACATTAAGTTTGACTACCTGGTCAAGCAGAATCATATGTCCTGTACTGCTTATAGGCAGCCATTCTGTAATTCCTTCTACTATACCGAAAAGAATTGCCTTTAAAATCTCTAGTAACATGACTATCTCCTTAATATTTAATTATTATGCTTCATTCTTACCAGTCGCCTCTGCAAGTTCTCTCTTATATCTTGCAAGCTGCCCCTCAGTATTCATTATCCTTCTGCTCTGTTCAGATATTGTCTGGTTAAGCTGTTCTATTGTTTCTGTCTGGTCATCTTTCTTTCCTGCAACAACAACCATTCCAAGACACACAATAACAAAAAGCCCTACACCAGCCATGGTACATATACTCTGTCCTATGAATATAAATATTCCGGTTCCAATAAGAATAAGTAATCCAGTTATTCCAAGAATAACTATCTTTAGTCTGTCTGATTTCTTCAAAGCATTTCCCTTCTTTCCTGAAGCATTTGCTTTGTATTATATACCACTTATGCCTTTCTGCCAAGACTAATGCCTAAGCTTTCAACCTGTCTTATAAGTTCATTATCTACGTTAACCATCTTCGTTTTACCTGCAGCCTCATCTGATATTGCACCCTCAGCCATTGCGATTATAGTAAATTTCTTACCCTGCTTTTCACGCTTTCTGATTGTATTCAACACCTCATCAACATTATATGGAATTTCAGGTATAAGTATGATATCTGCCCCTTTTAACCACATCTTTTCTTTGGCAATAATTTTATTGTCACACTGGTGTGTAAAATCCACTATCGGAGTTATGTAAAATATATGTAAAGCTAAGGTAAATGTAATTGACACATTTTCTACATAAAGGTACAATCAATCAGGCAGTAAGGAATATGGTCAGAATCCATAACAGCTCACTCTACTGTATGCCGACACATTTTTTATATTATGCCACTGTAATCAGTAGCAGCTTTAGTTTTGAATACGCTATACATTCATCCTTAACTTAAGTATGGCACTGTGCACGGGAAGGCCTAAGAAATGGCTTAAGCGGCAAGTCAGGATATTTACTGCACTATAAATTTTCACATCACCTGGTGAGAGGTGGTCAAGGAGGAAAACATGAAACAATTAAAAAGAAAGATATTTGCATTTCTGGTTGCTGCATGCTTAATCTGCATGAACATCGTTCCAGTATTAGCAGATACAACAACAGACGCTACGGCTCCTGCTGCAGCTGATGTAAGACAGGAAGCCCAGCTTACTGCTTCTTACCTTATGAACAGTATTGATTTCTCTACATATGCTGATACCGGCGTATTCTATGGAGTTTCAAGAGACCTGTTCCTTGCAATCCGTTCAGGATATGACTGCTCTAACCAGCTTGCTGCATATCTTGAATTCGTTAAGAATAACATTAGCGAAGATGGAACTTTAAACATCAATAACGGATACAATGCTAAGAATTATTATATTTCAAGCTATACATATCTTATAATGATTCTTTCTGCATCAGGAATTGATGCTACGGATTTCAACGGAATCAATGTTGTCAGTAAATTTGATAAAATTATCAACACATTTTCAGTTGATGACTTAAGCAATAACAGCATGAATATCTATCACATTGGTTCAGTATATTCAGTAGTTAATGCTTACAGAGACACCATCAGTAACTCAGACAAAGTATTAGCTGATATCAAATCAGCTCTCCTTGCAGCTTGTACTGCTGATGGCAATGGTATTGACAACTGGGGAAACTCAACTGATAGCAATGGATTTGTATTTCCATTCTTTGCATCATTATATGATACAGATTCTGATGTAAAGAAAGCTGTTGACAGTGCTGCAGACTATTCTAAGCAGACTATATTAACAGATGGCACATCAGGATATAGTGTTCAATATCCAACACCTGGCAACACTAATTCGTCTGGTATGAACCTTGCATTCTTTGCTCAGTACAACAATCCGGATGTTAATACTGCTGTTTTATATAATTCAATTGTTAATAAGTTCAAATCAGCTTCAGGTAATGGTGCTTATATTAATACATACACTGGTCAGGAAGACTTCAAATCAGCAACACCTGATGCATTACAGGGTATCATCACTTACCTCTATGCTCTTGAGGGTAAAACTAACCCATTTGATATAACCGCTGATGTTAAGGCTATTGCAGACGCAAAGAACGCTCCTGTAGAAGAGCCTTCTACTGAGCCTTCTACTGAGCCAGCCACAGAACCTTCTACCGGCAATGAAGTATCACCTGCAACTGGTGATGTTAATGTTTACATGTACCTGCTCTTAGCTGCTTGTGCTGCTACATTCGCATGTGTAACTGTTTACAATAAAAAAAGTGCCCGCTAATAACTGCAGACACACAGCTCTGCCGCCGGAATCCTCGCGATATCCGGCGGCAGTTTTTATATATTGGTAATCCACACCATAGTATAAGCTTTTTTGAAGTGGTAATCTAAAAGTAGACACCAACTCTATTATTGTAGACATTATTTATATATAAGAGTACCATTTTTTATAAGGTAGTCACTTATACAATAATGGAATCATGGAGGTGTCACATGAAGCACAGTTTAGAGGAAAGAATGGATATAGGACGACGTATGTATTTACACGAGATTACATATAAGGAGGCTATGGAGATTTATGGTCTTAGTGAATCCTGTGCACATAAATACATGACAGATTATAAGTATCAGATCAGTATGCTCATAAGCTATGTAAAACAGCGGGCATAATAAGTGTTTCCAAGCATTATCGATACAAAAAGCCAGGAGATCCTTATCGCATTTATCCAAATCTTCTACTGACAGGATTAGATATAACAGGTCCTTTACAGTGTGTTGTAAGTGATATGACCGCATTTCATTTAAAGGGAAGTTATTATGAACTAACACTTTTTATGGATTTATGGAACAATGAAATACTTTCATATTCACTTTCATCACGAAAAGGTGATCGTATGACATATATTCACGGGTTAGCATAATATATATGTCTATTTTAAAAAATAAGTTAAAAAAGCTGTGTTACAATCATTAACACAGCTTCAATACTCCCAATTATTTTAATTGTCTTTGTGGTAATCTAATAGAAATACCAAACCATATCACATTACATTGGCGTTCTGACCTCTATTAAGTTACCATCTAAATCATAGAATCTAACCACTTTTTGCCCCCAGCTGTAAATCATAAGTTGGTTAACATATTCAACTTTTGGATATAGCTTCTCTAGCTTCTCGACAAAAGCTTCTATGTCTTTCTCTTCAAAATATAACTCAATTGAATTATTTTTGTGAACAATATCTTTATTCACAAATTCACACCATATTTTTTCATCCTGCAGCACAAGCCCTTCTGTCATAATTACATTTCCATGACTATCAAATAATACTTCAAGTCCAAACAAATCATGATAAAATTTTTTGGCTAATTCTATATCATTAACAACAATCAAAATATTTTTCAGTTTCATAGCTTATACCTCAAATAGTTATCACTCTCAATTCGACAAACTGGAAATTGTCGAGTTCTTTTCCGTTACAATTCTTTCATCATGCACAATGATTCTGGCATTGAAACATAAGGACCATAATTATCCATTTTATTAAATCCTACTTTTCGGTATACATAACACGATTCTTGTAGCAATTCTCCAGTTTCAAGAATCATTTTCCTATATCCTAGTTCTTTCGCCCACTCGATTAATTCAAGAACTAGCTTGGTTCCTATTCCTTTTCCTTGGAATTCATCTCTGACAAATACTCTTTTTAACTCGGTTGCATTGTCGATATCACCGTACTGATATTCTCTAATTGCTCCAGCACCAGCGACTTTTCCATCAACATACACAACTACAGCCTCTTTTATCTCATCAAGCTGATTATACTGTTTATATTTATCTCTTTTTATAACTCTTCCTACTCGCCTATCTAAATCCATATCTAATAACTGACAGTTCTCGATAAAGTCTTTATTTGTCCCAGTACATCTAATAAATTCAATATCGGCCATATATAAACACCTCCTATGTGAAGAAAATTGGAATTTACCAAATCGTCAAATTCAAATTCATGCGCGCCTTCAATCTCACCGGAAGACTGGAATTTTCGTGTTCTCAAGAGAATAATCTCATTACAGCAGTCATTATAAGTGCAATTATAACAGCCAATGCCGCTGAACCAGCTACCAAGAGAGCTTTTTGATATGACCTTTTGCCTTCTTCTCTTGCTTTTTCAATTTCATCCAAACTCTTCCCGTCAGTAAATGCAACAATTTCTTTAAAAGTCTGAATATCATATTTCTTCTTGTACTTTTCAATTCTGACAGCAAAATACATTCCTATTCCAAACAAGCATAAATACAATGCCATTCCAAACCACTTCCATAACATTACAAGCGGTATAGGTACTATCAGCAAAGCAATAAATAATACGGTAAAAATAGTGCTATCCTTTTGAAATTTTGCATATTCCTGTGTGTCAATTTCTTTTTTCATTCTTTCTAAATCTCCTTTGACTAAATTATCAAGAGATACCTGAAAGACTTCACTCATAAGCACTAAACTTTTAATATCAGGATAATTTTTTTCATTTTCCCAATTTGATATAGTTTGTCTTGAAACATAAATTTTATCTGCCAACTCCTCTTGCGATAAATTTGCCTCTGTTCGATATTTTTTTATCTGCTTGCTAAGTTCCATCTTTGTCACCTCCTTCATAACCCACTTTAATCAAAAAAAGAAATTTTGGTCTATCAAAATGCTTTTACATTGTCCATTTTAGCCGTGTCAAAAGTATTTTACAGTGCGTAAAATTCAAAGTTTCTGTTCCTTACAAACTTCGATTTTAATGTCTCTATTATACCATAATGATACTATTATAAAAAAGGAAAAAGAGCTCCTTCGAGCTCTTTTGATTCAGTTCTGTAAACTGAAATTGTTCAAGCTTTTCAAATACTAACGTCCTTAATTCTGTTCAATAATTGATTTATAGTAGTTACCAAAGTCAGCAAGTGAATTAACAATTGGAAGCATTTTTGTTCCGAGTTCCGTTAAGCCGTATTCAACTCTCGGTGGCTGCTCATGGTAATCGTGGCGATATGCCAGCCCATCACTCATCATTTGTCTTAAACTATCTGTCAAAACCTTTTGTGAAATACCATCTATACTTCGTTGTAGCTCATTGAATCTCCATGGACGCTCTTTCAAGTTACGCAAAATCAGCAGTTTCCATTTTCCTCCGATAAGAGATACTGCTGTTGCAACTGGGCATTCCGGTAATTCTTCTTTTGCTCGCATAATTCTCACCTCCGAGTCTATTGTAACACATTCATTTTTGAGTGTACAGTTACAAAAAGGTGCGTACTTGTTTTTGTATGTGTCTCACAC